>OOBP01000126.1_pt1 | contig 96376 bp, 79 predicted proteins | sample 1671681 | NCBI WGS metagenome assembly OOBP01 (sample SAMN06348181, study PRJEB24527) | human gut metagenome
GGCGATCCAGCCGCGGCCCTTTTTCTTTCCCTTGCCTTCTCTTACCTTATAATATATTCACCAGCGAGGCCTGCTCCATCTCAGACAGCAGCCGCAGTTGGGAAGCCAGGTCGGCGTTGGCCGCGGCGTACTGGTCCATCTCCTCCAGCTGCAAATATTGCAGAACCCCCTGAAAGCTCCTTAAAATCTGATCGGTATCTCCGTGGCGCATAACAGTGTGGAGATAAAAATGCCGTCCCTGCCAGTCCTGGTATACCGCCCAGGTCAGCTGCCGGGCCCCTTCCCAGTCATCGTCACGGGCCATCTGACAGGCCTGCTCCAATTCCTGGGCCATCTTTTCGGTAAATACCTTGGAATACCAGGCATTCAGCAGGGACACCCCCAGCAGCACCGCCAACAGGGCCGACGCCGCCCACAACCGCTTCATCCCGCTCCCTCCTTCTCCCGGGGGGCCACATAGGCATGCCCCTGCTCGTCCACCGTCATGAGCAGCACGTCCTGGGGCCGTTTCAGCCCGTGCTCCTTCAGGGTACGCTCCAGCCAGGTCCGGTCCACCCCTCTGGCCCGCAGATTCTGCTCCAGCACCTTGCCGTCGCTGACCACCACCAGAGGCATGCCCGTCTCAGGGACCCGCAGCCCCAGCTGGGCCAGTGTGGGCGGATTCTCCTCCGCCTTGGGGAGGATAGATAACTGGCCGTTGGTCTCCAGAATGGCGTACCACACCTTGGAGGGGTCGCCGTATCCCTGACAGCGCAGCTCCTCCATGAGCTCGTCCACCGTCAGGCGGTTGCGGCGCATCTCCCCCGGGTCCAGCTTGCCCCGCCGGATGATGATGCTGGGCCGCCCGCAAACGAGGGCCCGGAAGCTGCGGCTCTTCATGGTGAGCACCGACAGGATCATGGTCAGAGACAGCAGGGCCAGAATGGGCACCACCCCCGCCAGCAGGGGGATGCCGAAGTCCTGCATGGGCACAGCGGCCAGGTCGGCGATGATCAGGGAGAGCACCAGCTCGGAGGGCTCCAGCTCCCCCACCTGCCGCTTGCCCATGAGACGGATGCCAACGATGATCAAAAGGTACATGAGGGCCGCCCGGATGAGTCCGGTAAACATGGCGTTTCTCCTCCTTTCCCGCGTCTCGGGCCCCTCTCTGAGGCCCTGCATTCCATATCAGTCTTTCCCCGGGGGCAAAAAACTATGCCATCAGGAAAGTTTTGAAAAAAAGGTGAGATACCTCTTGCATTGGATATGAATTTTCGATACAATATCTTGAAACACTTTGCACATCAACAAAATACGATACGGCAAACAGTGAACTGGAACGGAAGGACGTGTGAGAAAATTGATGAAAGCTACTTTGATCCTGGCCAACGGAAGCGTATTTTCCGGGACCAGCATCGGCAGTACCTCCGACCGGATCTGTGAGATGGTGTTCAACACCTCTATGACCGGCTACCAGGAGATCCTGACCGATCCCTCCTACGCGGGCCAGGGCATCGTGATGTCCTATCCCTTGATCGGAAACTACGGTGTCAACAGTGAGGACAACGAGTCTGCTCGCCCCTGGGCCGAGGCCTTTGTGGTACGCCACCTGTCCCCGATGGGCAGCAATTTCCGCTGCGAGGACACTTTGGACAACTATCTGAAAAAGCATGATATTACCGGCATCCAGGACGTCGACACCCGCGCCCTGACCAAGATTCTCCGCAGCCAGGGCAGCATGAACGGCATGATCACCTGTGCGGAGCATTTTAATGTGTCCGAGATCATGGAGAAGCTGAAGGCTTACCGGGTGGAGGGCACCGTGGAGCGTGTCTCCCGCAAGGAGCCCGAGGACTGCCCCGCCTACGGCGAGGAGAAGTACCGCGTGGCCATGATGGACTACGGCGTGAAGCAGAACATGGTGGAGTGCCTGCGCCGCCGCGGCTGCCATGTCACCGTGTTCCCCGCCGCCACCCCCGCCGAGACTGTGCTCTCCGGTAACTTTGACGGCGTGATGCTCTCCAACGGCCCCGGCGACCCCGCCGACAACGTGGAGATCATCAAGGAGGTCCGCAAGCTCTACGAGAGCCAGCTGCCTCTGTTCGCCGTGTGCCTGGGCCACCAGCTCATGGCTCTGGCCACCGGCGCCAAGACCGGCCGCCTGGACTACGGTCACCGCGGCGGCAACCACCCCGTCAAGGACCTGGAAGAGGGCCGCGTATTCATCACCAGCCAGAACCACGGCTATGTGGTGCTGGCCGACACGGTGGCCCCCGCCGTGGCTGAGGTGTCCCACATCAACGTCAACGACGGCACCTGCGAGGGCCTGCGCTACAAGCGCCCCAACTGCTTTACCACCCAGTTCCATCCTGAGGCCAGCCCCGGCCCCAAGGATACCGAGTACCTGTTCGATCGTTTCATCGCTTCCATGGGAGGTGACAAGTAATGCCTAAGAATCCTGAAATCAAGAAAGTTCTGGTGCTGGGCTCCGGCCCCATCGTCATCGGCCAGGCCGCCGAGTTCGACTACGCCGGCACCCAGGCCTGCCGTGCCCTGAAGGAAGAGGGCATTGAGGTGGTGCTGGTCAACTCTAACCCCGCCACCATCATGACCGACAAGGACATTGCCGACCATGTGTATATCGAGCCCCTGAACATCCCCTCTGTGACCCAGGTCATTGAGAAGGAGCGTCCCGACTCCATCCTGCCCACTCTGGGCGGCCAGACCGGCCTGAACCTGGCCATGGCCCTCCACGAGAACGGCACCCTGGCCAAGTACGGCGTGAAGCTGCTGGGCACCAGCCCCGACTCCATCCGCAAGGCCGAGGACCGTCAGGGCTTCAAGGACTGCATGGAGTCCATCAACCAGCCCTGCGTCACCTCCAAGGTAGTGGAGAGCGTGGAGGACGCCGTGGCCTTCGCCGAGGAGATCGGCTATCCCGTCATCGTCCGTCCCGCCTACACCCTGGGCGGCACCGGCGGCGGCATCGCCTATGACCGGGTCTCCCTGGAGGAGATCTCCGACCGCGGCATCAACCTCAGCCGTGTGGGCCAGGTGCTCATCGAGCGCTGCATCGCCGGCTGGAAGGAGATCGAGTTCGAGGTCATGCGTGACTCCGCGGGCAACGTCATCACCGTCTGCTCCATGGAGAACATCGACCCCGTGGGCGTGCACACCGGCGACTCCATCGTGGTGGCTCCCACCCAGACTCTGGCCAACCGGGAGTACCAGATGCTGCGTACCGCCGCTCTGGACATCATCACCGCGCTGGAGATCGAGGGCGGCTGTAACTGCCAGTTCGCTCTGAACCCCGACAGCTACGAGTACGCCGTCATCGAGGTCAACCCCCGTGTGTCCCGTTCCTCCGCTCTGGCCTCCAAGGCCACCGGTTATCCCATCGCCAAGGTGGCCGCCAAGATCGCTCTGGGCTACACCCTGGACGAGATCCCCAACGCGGTGACCGGCAAGACCACCGCCTGCTTCGAGCCCACTTTGGACTACTGTGTGCTGAAGATCCCTCGTCTGCCCTTTGATAAGTTCACCACCGCCAGCCGTACTCTGGGCACCCAGATGAAGGCCACCGGCGAGGTTATGGCCATTGCCAACTCCTTCGAGGGCGCCCTGATGAAGGCCATCCGCTCTCTGGAGCTGAACGTCCGTGCTCTGAAGCTGGACAAGCTGAAGGACCTGTACACCGACGAGATCGAGGACCTGCTGGTTCAGGTCACCGACGAGCGTCTGTTCGTGGTGGCCGAGGCCCTGCGCCGCGGCTTCTCCCCCCAGAAGATCAACCACATCACCAAGATGGACCTGTGGTTCCTGGACGGCTTCAAGCGCATCATCGACATGGAGGACGAGCTGGAACGCTGCAAGGGCGTGCCCTCTGCCGACATCCTGAAGCGTGCCAAGGAGATGTGCTTTGCCGACAGCTATATCGGCACTCTGTGCGGCATGAAGCAGGCCGAGGTCAAGGCTCTGCGGGAGAAGTACGGTATCATCCCCTCCTTCAAGATGGTGGATACCTGCGCCGCCGAGTTTGACGCTGAGACCCCCTACTACTACTCCTCCTACGACGGAGAGAACGAGGCTGTGGAGTCCGGCTCCGGCAAGAAGAAGGTCCTGGTTCTGGGCTCCGGCCCCATCCGCATCGGCCAGGGCATCGAGTTTGACTACTGCTCCGTCCACTCCGTGTGGGCTTTCAAGCGCATGGGCTACGAGACCATCATCGTCAACAACAACCCCGAGACCGTCTCCACCGACTTCGACGTGGCCGACAAGCTGTACTTCGAGCCCCTCACCGCCGAGGACGTGCAGAACATCGTGGAGCAGGAGAAGCCCTGGGGCGCCGTGGTGCAGTTCGGCGGCCAGACCGCCATCAAGCTGGCCAAGGCTCTCACCGAGATGGGCGTGCAGATCCTGGGCACCTCCTCCGACGGCGTGGACGCCGCCGAGGACCGTGAGCGCTTTGACGAGATCCTGGAAAAGTGCGGCATCCCCCGTGCCAAGGGCCGCACCGTGTACACCACCCAGGAGGCCCTCCAGGCTGCCAACGAGCTGGGCTACCCCGTGCTGGTGCGTCCCTCCTACGTGCTGGGCGGCCAGGGCATGGAGATCGCTTACTCCGACCGCAACATCGAGGAGTTCATGCGCATCATCAACATGACCGTGCAGGAGCACCCCATCCTCATCGACAAGTACCTCATGGGCCGTGAGCTGGAGGTTGACGGTGTGTTCGATGGCGAGGACATCCTGATCCCCGGCATCATGGAGCATGTGGAGCGTGCCGGCGTTCACTCCGGCGACTCCATCGCGGTGTATCCCCCCATCAACCTGGAGGACAAGCACCGTGAGCTCATCCTGAAGCACACCAAGAACATGGCCAAGCACCTGGGCGTCATCGGTCTGATCAATGCCCAGTATATCCTCTACAACGACGACATCTATGTCATCGAGGTCAACCCCCGCTCCTCCCGTACCATCCCCTATATCTCCAAGGTCACCGGTGTGCCCATCATCGACCTGGCTACCAAGGTCATGCTGGGCCAGAAGCTGAAGGATCTGGGCTACGGCACCGGCCTCTACCCCGAGGCCAAGTACTACGCCGTCAAGGCTCCCGTGTTCTCCTTCGAGAAGCTCACCGACGTGGACACCGGCCTTGGCCCCGAGATGAAGTCCACCGGCGAGGTGCTGGGTCTGGCTGAGACCTACGCCCAGGCTCTGCTGAAGGCCTTCAAGGGCGCCGGTCTGAAGGTGCCCAAGCGCGGCAGCCGCGTCATCGTCACCGTGAAGGACGAGGACAAGGCCGAGATGGTGGGCATCGCCCGTGGCTTCGAGGAGATGGGCATTGAGATCTATGCCACCTCCGGCACCTGCGACGCCCTCACCGAGGCCGGCATCAAGTGCCACCGGGTCAACCGTGTTTCCCAGTCTCACCCCAACATTCTGGACATGATCTCCTCCGGCACCGTGGATATGATCATCAACACCCCCACCAAGGGCCGCAAGCACGACAGCGACGGCTTCAAGATCCGCCGTTCCGCCGTGGAGCACTCTGTGGCCTGCGTCACTGCCATCGACACCGCCCGGGCCGTCCTCACCGTCCGGGAGCAGAGCCGCAGTGTGGACCTGACCCCCATCGACATCACCAAAATCTAACATTGACGCGGGCTTCCCCCGCGAGAACGGGGGCGGCGGAGCTTTCCGCCGCCCTCCCCTATTTATTTTTTTGAAAAGGAGTCGTGCCTATGTCCCACCAGACTGTTATCGTGCTGGACTTCGGCGGCCAGTACAACCAGCTCATCGCCCGCCGCGTCCGGGAATGCAATGTGTACTGCGAAGTCAAGCCCTATACCACTCCCCTGTCCGAGCTGAAGGCCATGAACCCCATCGGCATCATCTTCACCGGCGGCCCCAACAGCGTCTATCTGGAGACCTCTCCCCACGTGGACCCCGAGATCTTCACCTGGGGCGTGCCCATCCTGGGCATCTGCTACGGCTGCCAGCTTATGGCCCACACTCTGGGCGGCCAGGTCACCGAGGCCCAGGACGACTCCGCCCGGGAGTACGGCAAGACCAAGACCTACTATGACACCACCTGCAAGCTGTTCCATGGTCTGCCCCAGGAAGGTATCTCCTGGATGAGCCACGGAGACTATATGGCCAAGGTGCCCGAGGGCTTTGCCCTCACCGCTCACTCCGACGCCTGCCCCAACGTGGCCATTGCCGACGAGGCCCGCGGCTTCTACGGCGTGCAGTATCACCCCGAGGTCAACCACACCGAGAACGGCATCGCCATGATCCGTAACTTCCTGTACGAGGTCTGCCACGCTGCCGGTGACTGGACCATGGAGGACTACTGTAAGACCGCCATCGCCCAGGTCCGTGAGAAGGTGGGCAGCGGCAAGGTACTGCTGGCCCTCAGCGGCGGCGTGGACTCCTCTGTGGTGGCCGCCCTCCTGGCTGAGGCTGTGGGCAATCAGCTCACCTGCGTCTTTGTGGACCACGGCCTGATGCGTAAGGACGAGGGCGACGAGGTGGAGCAGGCTTTCTCCCGCTGGGACATCAACTTTGTCCGCGTGGACGCCGAGCAGCGCTTCCTGGGCAAGCTGGCCGGTGTCACCGAGCCCGAGAAGAAGCGCAAGATCATCGGCGAGGAGTTCATCCGCGTCTTTGAGGAGGAGGCCAAGAAGATTGGCACCGTGGACTTCCTGGCTCAGGGCACCATCTATCCCGACGTGATCGAGTCCGGCGCCGGTGACGCCGCCGTCATCAAGAGCCACCACAACGTGGGCGGTTTGCCTGACTACGTGGACTTCAAGGAGATCATCGAGCCTCTGCGCATGCTCTTTAAGGACGAGGTGCGTCAGCTGGGCCGCGAGCTGGGCCTGCCTGAGTACCTGGTTTCCCGCCAGCCCTTCCCCGGCCCCGGTCTGGCTATCCGGATCATCGGCGACATCACCAAGGAGAAGGCCGACATCCTGCGGGAGGCCGACTTCATCTTCCGGGATGAGATCGCCAAGGCTGGTGAGGACAAGAACCTGAACCAGTATTTCGCTGTGCTCACCAACACCCGCTCCGTGGGCGTCATGGGCGACGGCCGCACCTACGACTACACCCTGGCCCTCCGTGCTGTGACCACCAGCGACTTTATGACCGCTGACTGGGCCCGCATTCCCTACGAGGTGCTGGATAAGATCTCTGTGCGTATCGTCAACGAGGTGCAGGGCATCAACCGTATCTGCTACGATATCACCTCCAAGCCCCCCGCAACCATCGAGTGGGAATGACGCTCGAAACAGCGCAAACCCGCATGAATACAGGCTTTTTTGCCCGTCCATAAGGCTCTTGATACTGGATTGATACTATTTGTGTCCGCCCGGTACGCTCAAGAGAATAATCCCAAAAGGACAAGCAAAACCGCCCTGCTGAACGACAAATTCAGCAGGGCGGTTTTTTGCTTGTCTTATTTATTTTTCCGCCAGGGGATATAATACTCGCTTTCCTTGCTGTCGTCGCAGGTATGGGGCCAGTTGAGTTTCCATTCAAAATACTCGTCCCTGGTGATCTCCCCGGCGTGTAACTCCTGCTGGCGCAAAAGCCATTCCCGCATGAACTCGTCCACAAGGCCGTACTGGAAGTACATACCCACGGGAGGGTGTGCGGGCCAGTCGTCGCCGTCATTGTACCGTACAGCGGTATCGTCAGCGGCCCCCGCCCTGCCCGGATTGCGGACAAGTTGGAACAGGCGGATAGCGCCGGGGCTGTCCTCGTCGAGCCAGAAGAATGTCCGCATGAAGTCCTCGGCGGAGCCGGGGGCGATGGTGTAGAAATTCTGGCGGTCTACCCGCAACGCCTCCGCAATCTTGTCCAGCAACTCCCGCTTGGGGACACGGTAATTCGTCTCGTACTGTGCGATACGGTTGTCCGCCCCCTTTTCCTCAAAGCCGACGGCAAGCCCCAATTCCTTTTGCGTCATGCCTCGAAAGGTGCGGATTTTCTTTATCTTATCTCCGACTGTCATAATATCCCACCGCCTTTGCCAATAGTATAGCGCAAAAAAGCGAAATACGCAAGATAAAGTTTAACAAAAATGCGAAATAAATTCTTGACATTAACACTTGCGTTAATGTATAATGAGGATGGCAACATTAACATATTTGCGAAACCAAAATAAGGAGGTGAAACGCATGAGCAAAGAACTGTTTGTAAAGGCGGAGGAAGTAGCCAGGGAACTGGGTATCTCCAAGCCCTACGCCTACAAACTGGTGCGGGAGATGAACGAGGAACTGAAACAGAAAGGCTTTATCACCATTCCCGGACGGGTGAGCAGGCGCTACTTTGAGGAAAAATTCTACGGACTGCGGGATGGGCAGTAAGGAGGGAACACAATGCCAGCGTACAAAGACAAGGCAAAGGGCACATGGTATGCGTCCTTTTACTACGAGGACTGGACGGGCAAAAAGGTCAAGAAGATGAAACGGGGCTTTCCCACCAAACGGGAGGCGCTGGAGTGGGAGCGGACATTCCTGCAACAGCAGACCGCCGATCTGGAAATGACCTTTGAGAACTTCGTGGCCGCCTATGTGGCGGACATGAAAGGCCGTATCAAGGAAAACACCTGGGGCACGAAAGAACATATCCTCTACAAGAAGTTGGTGCCCTACTTCGGCAAACGGAAGATGTGCGACATTCACTCTAAAGAGGTCATAGCGTGGCAGAATGAAATGCTGGGCTACAAGGACAAGAACGGCAAGCCCTATTCCCCGGTGTATCTGAAAACGCTCCATAACCAGTTGAGCGCCGTGTTCAATCATGCGGTGCGGCACTACAATCTGAAAGTCAACCCCGCCGCCCAGGTGGGGAACATGGGCAAGCCAAAGAGCCGGGAAATGCTGTTCTGGACAAAGGCGGAGTATCTGAAATTTGCGGAGGCCATGATGGACAAGCCCCTCTCCTACTACGCTTTTGAAATGCTCTACTGGTGCGGCGTGCGGGAGGGGGAACTGCTGGCCCTCACCCCGGCGGACTTCGACTTTGAGAAACAGACGGTCACCATCTCCAAGTCATACCAGCGTATCAAGGGCCGGGATGTTATCACCGACCCCAAGACGCCTAAAAGCAACCGGGTCATTCAAATGCCCGCTTTCCTCTGTGACGAAATGCAGGACTACATCAAAAGCCTATACGCCGTGGAGCCGACAGACCGTATCTTCACGGTAACAAAATCCTACCTCCACCGGGAGATGGACAGGGGAGCGAAAGAGGCCGGGGTCAAGCGGATCAGAATACACGACCTACGGCATAGCCACATCTCCCTGTTGATTGACATGGGCTTTACGGCCCTGGCAATCGCTGACCGGGTGGGACATGAGAGTATCGACATTACATACCGTTACGCCCACCTGTTCCCCACCCGGCAGACAGAGATGGCGGACAGGCTGGACATGGAGCGAAAGGGGGCCTAAATTATGTCAGCAAAAAACCTTGACCGGCACAACCGCTGGCGGAATATCACGGTGGCGTTTCGGGTGTCCCCGGAGGAGGACGCACAAATTGAAACCGCTGTGCGCCTCTCCGGGCTGACGAAACAGGACTACATCACCCGGCGGCTCCTGTGCCGGGAAGTGGTGGTGCAGGGCAATCCACGGGTCTACAAGGCCCTGCGGAATGAACTGGCCGCTGTGCTGGCCGAACTGCAACGGATAGAGGCCGGGGCCGGGGTGGACGAAGAACTGATGGACAACATTGAACTGATTGCCGCCATCATGGACGGCATGAGGGAGGATTGATAGATGGATAGATCAAAAGAGAAAACGACTGTCCCATATCCGCCTGTTGGCGCAGACGGAGGACAGTCGCTCTCACAAAAACCTAACCAAAGTATAGCAGAGGAACAGGCCGAACACAAGCCCCAAGAGCGGGATTTTAGGGAAATCATGCGGAAGATGGACCGGGTCAACGACCCGGCCTATCTTCCCTCCCTCTCCATGAACGAACTTTACGAAAAGGTGTACCCTGGCAAGCCTCCAGTGGTAGAGGGCCTACTCTATCCGGGAGTGTACCTCTTTGTGGGCGCTCCCAAGGTCGGCAAATCATTTCTCATGGCGCAACTGGCCTACCATGTGAGCAAGGGCCTCCCCCTGTGGGGGTACGAGGTCCGCCAAGGGGTTGTCCTCTATCTGGCCTTGGAGGACGACTTTCCCCGCTTACAGGGACGGTTATACCGAATGTTCGGGGAGGACGGCACCGCAGACCTCCACCTCTCCATTTATGCCAAGCAGTTAAACAGCGGTCTGGCGGAACAACTAAAGGGGTTTGTCCGGGAACACCCTGACACCCGGCTTATCATCATCGACACCCTGCAAAAAATCCGGGAGGCCGGGGCCGAAAAGTACAGTTACGCAGACGACTATAAGGTGATAACCAGTCTGAAACGCTTTGCCGATGGAACGGGGGCCTGCCTCCTGCTGGTACACCACACCCGCAAGCAGCAGGCCGACGACAAGTTTGATATGATCTCCGGCACCAATGGCCTGATGGGCGCGGCGGACGGAGCCTTTCTGCTCCAAAAGGAGCGGAGAACGGACAGCGCCGCCACGCTGGACATTTCCGGGCGCGACCTGCAAGACCAGCGCCTCTATCTGAAACGGGACGAAGAACGGCTTGTGTGGGCGTTGGAGCGGCGGGAGACAGAGCCATACAGGGAACCGCCCGACCCGGTTTTGGAGGCCGTGGCCGCTCTGGTGACGGCGGAGCGGCCAGAGTGGAGCGGAACGGCCACCGACCTTGCCGCCACTCTGGGTGTGGATATGAAAGCCAATGCCCTCGCCATGAGGCTGAATGTCCGGGCGTGGCGGCTGTCCTATGAGTACCATATCCGCTACGAAAGCACCCGTACCCACGCCGGGAGAAGTATTCGGCTGACGCTGGAACCTCCCCAGGCGTGACGACCGTGACGGCCGTGACGACCTCTGCGGCACCGCCCCCGGTATCAAAAAAGCCGTCACGGTCGTCACGGCTGTCACGGGGAGCGGGGGCGAAAGTCAAGGGGGCATACCTGCGGGTGGAGATTGCCGTAAGGCAATACAACCCGAACCCCTTGACTTTCACCCCACGGAGAACACTTGCCGGGTGGGAGGAAAGGCCGCTGGCCTTTCCCCCCTGCCCCACGGCGAGTGAAAAAGTTTAGGCGGGGTGCAGGGCGCCCTTTTCAAAGGGCGGCCCTGCTGGGGGAGCCGTCCGCAGACGGCGGGGGCAAAGCCCCCACACCACCCCGTAGGGCGCAAATGCGCTTTTGATGGCCGATAGGCTGTCAAAAGTGCTTTTGCGTTACTTTCGCAGAAAGTAACAAAGGCCCGCCGCTGGCGCGGCGGAAAAGGAAGGAGGGATTGATTTGAAAAGGACGATCAGCGCCATGGTGGGGCATGGGTCGGTGAACCACAACAGCAGGAAGTTTCACGCGAAGAATACCGACCCGGAACGCTCCCATCTGAATGTAACATACTGCCAGGAGAATATCAAGGCGGTGTACCATGAACTCTTTGACGAGGCCCTGGAACGCTACAACGCCAAACAGACCAGGGCTGACAGGCGGATAGAAAACTACTATGAAAAGATACGCTCTGGCAAGCAGGAAAAGCCGTTTCACGAAATTATCCTGCAAGTGGGCAACAAGGACGACATGAGCGCCGACAGCGACGAAGGGCGGCTGGCGGCGGCGGTGCTGGACGAGTATATGAAAGCCTTTCAAGAGCGCAATCCCAATCTCCGGGTGTTCTCGGCCCACCTCCACATGGACGAGGCCACGCCCCATCTGCACATTGACTTTGTGCCGTTCACTACCGGGAGCAAGCGGGGTCTGGACACACGGGTATCTCTGAAACAAGCGTTAGCGGCCCAAGGTTTCAAGGGCGGCACCAGAGGGGACACGGAGTGGAGCCAGTGGGTGCGCTCGGAAAAGGAACAACTCTCCGCCGTGATGGAGCGCCACGGGATAGAGTGGGAGGACAAGGGCACCCACGACAAGCACTTGTCTGTGCTGGACTACAAGAAGGAACAGCGGGCAAAGGAGATCGCCGTCCTGGATACAGTCAAGGCGGAGAAAGAAAGCCTAGTAGAGAGCCAGGAACGGCGGCTCAAAGAACTGGCCCCGGCGGTAAAGAACATGGAGCGGTTGGCTGCGGACTTCTCCGCCGACCCGGACGAGATTTTGCCGGAGCCGGGAACGCTGGAAACAGGCCGGGCCTACCGGGAGAAAAAGGCTAAACCCCTGTTGGCCCAAATCGTCAAGGTGCTGCGCTCACTGTATCGGGCCTATATGGAACTGCGGGGAAAATTTGACCGCCTGCAAGGTGACTATGACCGGGTGAGGGAGAGCAACGCCCGCCTGTCTGACCGATTGCAGGAGGTCAAGTTAGAAAATAAGGCCCTGCGGCAAGTCTCCGCCGACTATGAGCGGGTCAAGCGGGTCTTTGGCCCGGAACAAGTGGAGGTGGCGGTACAAGCGGACAAACAGCGGGAACAGGCGGAGAAAGGCCGAAAGCGGCCCCGGCGCTCTGTTGATCGGGGGGAGCGGTGAAAGTAAAGGATTTGTTTTTATACTTGATTATTCCATGCGTTTATGATACGCTAATATAAACATTAGAGGTGAGGTGGAAAGATGATTAACTTTTCTTGCAAATAAATTGGAATATACAGTGATACTGTGTTTTACAGTACCATTGTACCCATTGCAAGAAAGTTAAAAGTCTATTCACTCGATATATCGTAGGCGTATCACTCTTGATAGGGGTGGTACTATTATGCTGTGACGAGCTGCAAGAATTGACTTTCTTGCAGCTCTTATTTTATGTTCTTGATCTCTGGAATAAAGGAGGAATGCGATATGTCGATGATCCGAGTCGAGAACCTTACCTTTGCCTATCCATCCAGCTATGATAACATTTTTGAAGATGTCAATTTTCAAATTGATACAGATTGGAAACTTGGGTTTGTTGGAAGAAACGGTAGAGGGAAAACAACTTTTCTAAATCTCTTGCTTGGAAAGTACGAATACCACGGGAAAATACAAGCCTCTGTGCAATTTGATTACTTTCCATATCCTGTGAACGACAAAAACAGATTAACTACGGATATTCTCTCGGAAGTCTGCCCGCTGGCGGAAGAGTGGGAGCTGTTGAGAGAACTATCCTATCTGGAAGTCCGTGATGATGTACTTTGGAGGCCTTTTTTTACGCTTTCCAATGGAGAGCAGACCAAGGTGCTGCTTGCCGCTCTATTTCTGAATGATGGACACTTTTTACTGATTGATGAACCGACAAACCATTTGGATATGAAAGCCAGAGAAACCGTTTCAGCATACCTGAAACGGAAAAAGGGATTTATCTTAGTCTCTCATGATCGCTGTTTTTTAGATGGCTGTGTTGACCATATCCTGGCGATCAATCGGTCAAACATCGAAGTGCAAAGCGGAAATTTTTCTACTTGGTTCACCAACTTCCAGCGTCAACAAGAATTTGAACTCGCTCAAAATGTGAAGCTGAAAAAAAGCATTGATAATATGCAAAAGGCCGCTAAAAGAACTTCTGTCTGGTCAGACCGAATTGAAGCGTCAAAATATGGGAACGGCCCGGTTGACCGAGGGTATATTGGTCGCAAATCTGCCAAAATGATGAAACGCTCAAAGGCTATCGAAGTGCGGCAGCAACGGGCAATCGAGGAAAAGTCCGGCCTTCTCAAAAATTTGGAAACCGTAGAAGATTTGAAAATCGCTCCGCTTCTCTATTTTTCAGATACCTTAGCGACTTTCTCTGATGTTGTACCGATTTTTGACGGCAAAAATGTCTGCCAGCAAATCTCGTTTACAGTAAAACAGGGAGAACGCATTGCCCTTGATGGGAAAAATGGTTCTGGGAAAACGAGCCTTCTAAAGCTACTGGTCGGGCAACAAATAGAACATCGTGGGACAGTTGCAATAGGTTCTGGCATGATATTGTCCTATGTACCTCAAGATACTTCTATGCTGAACGGGTCGTTATCAGAGTTTGCGGAAGCCAATCGTATCGATGAAAGTTTGTTTAAGGCGATTTTACGGAAAATGGATTTTTCACGAATACAGTTTGAAAAGAAAATGGAAGATTTTTCAGCGGGACAAAAGAAAAAAGTGTTGATAGCAAAAAGCCTTTGTGAACAAGCACATCTGTATGTGTGGGATGAACCTCTTAACTATATTGACATCTATTCCCGAATGCAAATTGAAAATCTGATTAGGGAATTTTCTCCTACAATGATCTTCGTAGAACATGATCTTGCTTTCAGAAATACGATTGCTACAAAAACAGTATATATTGAAAGCACTCCCGGTCAAAGCTGTCAATGGTCAAGATGAACGGCGCATTTCATGCGCCGCCATTGACAGCCCTGCCCGGTCTTGCTCTGCGGTTATCAAGGCAGGCAAGCCCCAGGGGTGCTTGCCTGCCTCCATTGATTTTGAGTGGAGGTCAGTGGCCGAAATCGGCCTCAAATTGAGGCCAATTTCGACAGGTACTTGCAAAGCCCGGAACTCTTGCAATCTCTGGTTTTCTGTGATACTATTTTGATACTAAGAAAGCGAACTGCCCCAAATAAGCAAACAAAACATTAACATATTTGCGAATGTTTTGCCCGTGAAATCACCTAAAATACGCTCCCATATATCTGAATTTGCCGAGTGGGAATAATTTCACTCGCCGAGAAAGCCTGATACGACTAGGTTTTGAGGGGCTAAGGCCCTTTGCGGCAACGTTCTGGCAACACTTATCATAATTAAAGAGAGGGAACTGATAGCATCAGTTCCCTCTCTTTTTCTGATTGGCAGTCTGTTCTACCCCATTTGAGGTCTTTCACCCCAGTTACTGCAGCTGAAAACGCTGGCTATTCTTTCCCTGTCCAATGCACAGCACCGCACCCTGGGGAAGCTCCTGAAATCTATCGGCGGTAACAGGCTGAATGCCATTGATAAAGGTCTGCCCTCCCGAAAGGTCCTTGACCTGCCAGCATCCCCGATTCAGATTGTACAGCACGGAGCAGTGCCGCGCTGCGGCGCAGGTCCGGGGCAGCACGATCTGGCAGGAAGTGGGGTCACTGCCCAGGGAGAGCACCTCCCCGGGAGAGACAGGAAAGCTTGCCCCTGCAAACGCTCCCGCCGCACAGGTCAGGCTGTGGGAAGTCTGCCCAGGGGCAGAAACTGGAGCGGACTGAGGGGCAGGCGCGGGCCGGGAATCAGGTGTGGGCTGAGAGGCCGGAGCAGGCCGGGGGGCGGAAGCCGCAGCGCGAGCCGCAGCCTGGGCGGCCGCCGCCCGGGCAATGCGCTGCTGATCCAGTTGCCTGGCCTCCCAATCTACATTGGAAGGGGACGCGGCCACGGGTGCCGGAGGCTGGGCTTCCTCCCGAATGGCCTGGATTCCGTACCAAATACCGGGAATCCAGCAAAATCCCAGATGCCAAGACACCCGGAACAGGAAGAACAGCCATCCCCACATTCCGAAGCGGTGATCCTTCAGCCAGTGGGACAGGATAAGACCAATGGCCAGACCGCTCGCCCCTTGAACCGCTCCCTGCTTGGTTTTCTCCATCACCACATGCCAGTTGGCAAAGGTCAGACCAAATCCATAAAACGGTCCCGCCAGCAGATAGGGAAGGCTGAACTGGCCCAGCACCATCATCAAACCAAGCATAACCACGGCGCCCACGATTGCGCCAACCACGCCCCGCCACAGGGCCGTACCCTTTTGAACTTTCATGATTTCATATCCTCCTTATCCTACCTGGACCACGGGTTGCCCCGTGGCTGGCAGATAACAAATTGTTTGGGGAAACACCTCTACCGTGCTGCCGGAGGGAGCCCGTCCCCCCGTCCCCCACAGCAGTCCCTCGGGGGCGTGGCTGGAGATCAGGTATGTATTGCGCTCCTCCAGCCAGCGAATGGAGCACAGCCGCGGCGGGATTTCCAACTGATCCAAAATCAGATGACAGTGGGAGGCATCGCTCCCCAGAGTCAGTTCTTCCCCGGCCCCCAGCGGGAGCTTCTGCCCGGCAAAGTTTCCGGTTAAAATGGTCAGATATCCCATCGTCGCCGTGGCCTCCTGCGGGGCAGGTGGTGTTTCCTGGGGCTCCGCAGGCTTCATAGCAGGAGCCTTCTCCGTCCCAAAGAATCCCATAAAGGCCAGTACAGCGGCCAGAACACCAATGGCTACCACCCAAAACATGATTGCAGGCATTTTAGGTATAAAAACCAATCTCCCACACAGTGAAGCGGTAGCGTTGGCCAGCCACAGAACTGCCCCCAAGGCGGCTGCCCCACAGCCCATTCTAGTCGGGCTAAAGGCGCAGGTCACGGCGCTGCCTGCAACCAATGCCTCCAGCAGTAGCACAACAACCCTCACAATGGAATAACTGATTCCAAAGGATATTCCCACATAGGTAAGATCAAACCCCACAGCCACAGCAAAAGCCACTGCCAGCAGCAGGCAGACAGAGGTCCCCCGCACTGCCAGAGTATGGAACCTGGGCAAATTGCGGCCAAGGAACGCCCCTAAAAACGCGGACAAGATGGGAAGAACCCACCAAAGATTTTTTATGACAAAATACGGCACTAACGCAGCGTCCATAACACTCATCCTCCCAGGGACATGGTGTCCCGCACCCGGTAGATATTCCCGTCTTCTCCCTCGTAATACTCCGAGGTATCCGTAAGGACAAAAAGGCTCCCCAAGGTGAAGATGGTAAAGATGAGGGAAATGCGGGTCAGGATGGAGTAGGCCATCTGCCGCTCCGCCCGGATGATTTTCTTGGCCAGCGCCCGGTCGCAGCGCCCATAAAAGCGCTTTTTGTCACCGGTGATCACCAACCAATTGAGCAGGATCACCAAAACGACGCCCACCACGTTACTGATCAGCAGTTCCGTTTTGACTCCGGCCATTCTCTGCAATGCATTGCCCACGATCACCGCCAGCATGGCCGCCGTAAGCCAGGAGCGCAGCAAACGCACGAAGGCCCAAGCCCCGTCCAGCAGGGAGCCGTAGGTACGGCGGATACTCTTAGCCCGGAAAATACCGATGAGGCCGTTCACCCAGACCCAGACGGCCCAGGCCAGCAGAATGCTGCCATAGGCAGCAGCCGCGGTGTCTGAAGTCACACCTTGTGTAAACAGTTCCATATTCATTTCTCCTCTTTATTCGCGGCGTACCCTTGCCCAGGGTACGCCGTGATTCTCTCCAACACATTCCATCATTCCAGCAGTTGGGCACTCACCGGGACAAACAGATAGTGGCCATAGAAGTAGACTGTGTACCACTCCCCCGCCTCGGTACTGTGGGTGGGACCAAACAGATACTCATCCTGCCAGGAGCCCTGACCCCAGTACTCAGCTGGGTCTATCCAAAAGCCCTGCACCGAGTACCGTTTCCCCGCCTCAAAGTCATCAAACCGCAGCACCTCAATATCCTCATAAGGGGCTGGAGGGATGATTCCCGTCAGCAATACCACCTGTGAGGTGGAGACCGTCTCTCCACTGTTTGGGTCGGTCAGAGTGACAGGCGAATCCAGCTTCAATCCACCTGAAAAACCGCGTACTGGATGATCCCAGTTCATATCGTACTGGTAGAGAAGGCCTCCGTATTGGATAAAGGTTTCATCCTCCGCATCCGTGGGAATGGTACCGGTGAGGGTAATGAGTTCCGGCATCCCATCCTGAGAAGTGGTCTCTGTTCCAGAGCTGCCGGTATTCTGGCTCGTGAGGTCAGTTTCTTCTTCCGCAGACAATTCCTCCTGCACCACTAAGTTGTATGCAACACTGGTCCTTGCACTCCAGTAGTCCAGATAAGGTTCCATCAGCTGTGCATGCAGGGAATCCTGGGCCAAATAAGACGTATTTTCTTCCTCCATATCTTGCACCGAGGAGAAAAATCCGTACCAGAATCCTTCCTCCGGGTAATAGCCAGACTCCAACAAACACACGATCAAATCCCAGCACGTGTCCATATCTAGGGTCAACACGTAGTGGGGGCCTCCCTGCTCCGACACCTCGTCCAAAGAGATGGGAGGAATCATGCAGTACCCCTCCTCCTGAGCCTGGGGCAAATCCAGAATTTCCGCGCCCACGACCCAATCCAGTTTTCCCTCTTGCAGGGCCTGCATGACCTCGTCGGCAGAACTGTATTGCTGAGGCGCTGTCAGAGAATCGCCCGGGTATACAAAGGCACTCAGCAGCTCCACCAGCTGCTGGTCCTCCTCTGTCTCCACAGCAACCGGTTCCAGAAAGCTGGTGTAGGAGCTCTCTGATTGGGAGCTGTCAGGGTACGAGCTGTCGCTGCCGCCCACCAGATGGAAAAACTGTGCCAGGAAAAGAAGGGCTCCCAGCGCCACTACCGCCGCAATGGCCTTGATCCACAGGGGATGCAGCTTTCTCCTCTGGGGACCTGACGGCTGGGAGCTTTCTTTCCAGTCGCCGCCCGTTGACGGAGAAGCCCGCTCCATGTGCGGCGGCTTCTCCTGCACAAAAAATGGTTCCTGTGCGGAACCTTTCTTTTTCTCCAAAAGGGGTTGCGTAACCACTTTGGGCGGCGGTGCAGGAGGTTTTGTGACTGCAGGCTCCAGGTCCTCCAGCAGGGCCTGGATGGAAGGATAACGCTCGGTGGCATGTACCGTGAGACCCTTCTCTATGGCCCGGGCAAAGCCGTGGGTCACGGTTACCCCTTCGATTTCATCCAGCGGGACCAGGCGGTCCTTTTCTCTGCGCTGGTCCGCATCCTGGGGCCGGATGCCGCTGACCATCTGGTAAAGGACCGCGCAGCAGGCGTACAGATCGGTCCAGGGGCCTTGGCGGCTGCCGGAACGATACTGTTCCTCGGGTGCATAGCCGTGCTTGAGCACGACGGTGAGGTTCTCCTCCCCTTCCAAATCAAACTCCCGGGCGGCGCCGAAGTCGATGAGGGTGAGAGTCCCGTCCGGCTTTAAAATCAGATTCTCCGGGCTGATGTCCCGGTGGAGCACATGCTGCCGGTGCATGCCGTCCACCGCCCGGAGAATGGGCAGCATCAAGTCCAAGGCCTCCTGCTGGGAAAAGACGGTCCCGGTGCGGCGCAGGTGCTGCATCAGCGTCTCACCGGGCACGTAGTCCATGATTAAGTAGGCGGTGCCGTTTTCCTCCGCAAAGCCCTGCCAGGAGACGATCCCACGGGCATCCCGGAACCGGGCCATGAGCTCGCTTTCCCGGTGAAAGGCCCGCAGAGCCTCCCGGAAGGCGCGTCCCTCCTCTCCCGGGAGGGGGCAGATCTCCTTCCCCTCCCGCCCGGACAACCCCACCGGGAAAAATTCCTTGATGGCCACCGGACGCTCTTCCAGCAGATCCATGGCCAGGTAGGTAATGCCAAAGCCGCCGGAGCCCAGCTTGCGGCCCAACAGATACCGCCCGCTCAGAATGGTAAAGAGGGGAAGCTCCCGCCCCGGAGCGGGCTGCCCGCTCCAGGAAAATCCGCAGCGGGGACAGGGCTGTTTTGTGTCCTCCCAGAATCCCATACACCCGGGACACAGTCGGTCTACATCAATCACGGCTCTCCCCCTCTTCCGAAGTCAGCTGCCGGATCAGTTCATCCAAAACCTCCAGGGTACGCTGGGTGGGATAGACATACTTGCTCTCCGGCAAAGCCCGGATAAAGGAGGAAAAAGCCTGGCCGATCCCGCTCTCCTCAATGTGCAGATTGCAGGCGTAGGCCCCGCCGATAAAGCCCTGGGTGGCGTAGAGGTGCAGGCCGAACTTGGGGTCGCAGGTCAGGGTGAGGTAGGGCGGAATGGGCAGCTTCTCCATGTCCGCCATGCAGCCATGGAGCCGTCCGCTTTGGATATCCTCCCGGAAGGCGGTGAGAAGTTCGATGCGGGTGGGGCGGTCAATAGGTAGGACCAGTTCCGCAGGCAAGTCGGCCGCAATGCCGGTCTGGGCCAGCTCCCGCAGTCCCTTCTCGGTAAAAATGGTGTAATAGTCCCCTTCCAGCTGCCGCAGGCGGGCAAAGCGCTGGTCGCTCAGCTCCAGCAGCATCTCCCGGTTGGGCACTTCCGGCCGGAAGTGCCGCTGGATGCGGGGGCGGGTGTAGTACCGGCCCAGGCAGGGCTGGGTCATCATGGTGTAGTAGCTGTCGGTGTCCGTCCCCCGCATGTAGGAGTCCAGAATGTGTTCCAGATCGTTGGAATAGGAGTTGAGTGGCTGACACTCCCCCAGCAGCTGGGAAAAGTGCTTCTCATAGAGCTGGATCATCTGGGGCGAAGCTTCAAACCGGGCCGCCGAGAGCTGGCTGTCCAGACGGATCAGGCAGCGGGGCGTGACCACAAAGTAAGGCAAGGGGTCCATGGAGGCAGGGACGGAGGAGCGCTCAAAGTAGTAATAGGCGAAATACTGCCCGGCGGAGGCCAGGGAGAGGGGCAGCAAGCTGCGGAGCAGCCGCAGGTTGGCCAGCCGGGAAGACACCCCCAGGTGCTCCGGCAAAAAGGCCATGATCTGCCGGGCTGTAAAGCGCCGTCCCGACCGCCACAGCCGGAACAGTCCGGCGGCCTCCGCGCCGTTGGGCGGCAAGTACAGGGTCAGGGTGGGCGTCTGACCGTCTGCCGTGTCCCGGGCCAGCACGGCCTGGAGCGCCGCTTCGACCTGGGGACGGCCAAAGACAAACTCCGGAAAGGTCCCAGGCTGGGGCAGCTCGGGCTCGGCGTAGAGCTCCCGGCAGGAAAAATGCAGCTGAGACAGAGAGGAAAGCAGTTCCCCGATGGCTTCCCGTACCCGGTAGGCGTCCTCCCCCTGGAGCAGGATCTCGTAGTACAGGTTCAGCTCCCGGCTCTGGGGCAGGGTCAGCTGGAGATATTGACTCAGCTTTTTCAGCGCGGTATAGGGCAGCAGCCGTTCATCCTTCAGGGCTTTATGGATTGAGGTGCGCTCCAGCCCGGTGTTTTTTGCCACCCGGGAAATGGGCTCTCCCCGCTGGTCCAGCAATTCTTTCAAATAGGCCGCAAATTTTGACATGGTACATTCCCCCATATCCAGGAATTTCTGTATATTAAAATTATTATATCATTTCATGTCTTTTTCTGTGGGGCTACGGCGAAAAAACACGTGCCTCATTCCGGCAGAATGTCTGTCACAATTTTTGTCACATTTCACTGTTCTCCCGTCAGACGCAAATTATTACCGCCTTTGCGTTAACTTTGGCAATTTTTCCGGCACAAAAATCCTCACCGCTATACTGGAACAAAAAGGAACGCCATGGGCTTTTGCCGGGATGGCGTCCTTTGAGATGGAGGGATTTTATTGTGAAGGTCAGCCGGTTTGCCATTGGGATCAGCGCTGCGGCCATTCTGATCCTGGCCGGACTGGTCGGGGAGCTTCTTTGGTCCTTTTGGACGGAGCAAAGGGATCTCCACATGCCGGTTCCGGAGGAATTTTCCCAGCAGATCACCATACACGAGGATGGAGACTTTGTGTATACGTATTCCCTGGACGACGTGGCCCTTGACCAGGAAGAGCTGGTCCTCTACGTTCCAAATCTGATCAATGTATTTACAGAGCACACCTTTAGCCGGAGCGAAAAGGAAAAGCTGGCGGAGAAAGTTGGGGGCACGGTGGTCTCTGATCTATGCGGCGGGATCAATTTCTTTCAGCTCCACGTAGATACAGAGGATTACAGCGAGCTTGAAGAAATTGCGCAGTCTCTGAAAGAGACGGACGGCGTAATGGACGCCAGCTATGAGGTGCCCATGCTCTCCCAGCCTACCGCCGCAGATCAGAATCCCTGGCAGGCGTCGGGTACCGAGACGGACCGCGGGCACGAAAGTCAGCCTGCCGGCACCGACTGGTGGGCCGAGGCCATCGGCGCCTACACCGCCTGGAACTATGAGCAGTGGTTCCAGGATGTCAGCGTGGGCATCATTGACAGTGGTTTCTATCTCTACCACGAGGATCTGGGCGGCAATACCGAGATCATGATGCTCCCCGGCTACGATGAGAACTCCAGACACTATCACGGCACCGCCGTGGCGGGCATTATCGGAGCAGATGACAATGAGATCGGCCTGCGGGGCGTGGCCAGCAGCCAGTATCACAAACTGACCATGTACTGTGTGGACTGGGCTCCTGTCGACAACGAACCGGGGTCGTCGCGCTATTATATTGATCTGCTTTCTACTGGCGAATATTTGAAGGCCATCGGGGAGATGGCAGAGCGCGGAACCAGAGTGATCAATAATTCCTGGGGATTTCCAAAGTTCTCCAAACTGGCTTATGTGGACGGGGATATTTTCAAGCTCCCCACATCGGACTATGACTCAGCCATCGCCAGCTACAACGCCTGGCTGAAGCAGAGCGCCAAGACAAGCATGGACAGCCTTTTGCAGCTTCTTTTCCAGGGCTACGATATTCTGGTCGTACAGTCGGCAGGAAACGGACTGGACAATAACGGAGCACCGCAGCCAGCAACAGAAAGCAGCGGAGCTTTCGGCTCCATCACCGAGGAGCTATTTCATGAGGTGTATCCCGATGGCTTCGGGGAAATCGATTATGACGCGCTGAACCACCACATCCTGATCGTCGGGGCCATAAAAAACCAGCTGACCGATGACGGAAACTATGTGATGAATGATAACTCCAACTATGGCCCTGCGGTAGACATCTGCGCACCAGGGCTGGAAATTTTCACCACTGGCGACAGCACGTATCCCATTTATCATGAATGGGTCTCTGATGACGCAGATTACACATACCTCACTGAATTTTCCGGCACCTCTGCCGCCGCTCCCATGGTCTCCGGCGCAGCAGCTCTGCTCTGGTCCATTGATCCGGACCTGACCGCACGTCAGGTTTGGGACCTGCTGGTAAACAACAACGAGGTAATGGCTGAAGGCACCAAAGACCACGGCCACCCCTTTGAGGGCAGCGAGGGAACCTACCCCGTACTGAACATTGGCTCTGCCGTCCGGGCCTTGATGAAGGAGAAAAACGAAGCGCTGGTCTCCGAGCTCCAGATCACCGACCTGGCCACCGGAGAACCCGTGGAGGGCGCGGAGGTCGTCTATTCCACCGGACTCTTTGAAGCGCATGAAACGGTAACCACCGATTCTGAGGGCCGCTGTACCATCCGCGGCGCTTCCAATCTGCACCCCTATCCCGCCGAGACCACGGTACTGGTCAAGGCGGAGGGCCAACTGCGCTGGTACGGCACGGTCCGCGCCTGGCTGGAGGATGACCCCGACCAAACGGTAAACGAGATCCAGCTGAATCTGAATAATATTCTGGATATCTCCGGGGACCTGCTGAATCAGCTGAAAGAGGATCTCCCTGCCCTGTGGGACTACATCCAAACCGTTATGGATGAGGCGAAAGCGGCGCAGCCCGACTTTGCGGACACCCTTGCCCAGCTGGCCGGGCAGTACGGCGTCATCCCCCTGGGAGAGGAGAGCTACCCTGAAATCACCGGCTACGGCGGCGGGGAAGAGCTGGTAGACCCCGCCCGGCTCACCGGCCTTCTGGGGACAGACGTCTTTGACTACGACGGGGATGGACAGGAGGAACTGCTGACAGTCCGGCTGGAGACCGGCGCGCCGGGCAGCTCGGGATGGAGCGAGACCTTCTGCTCCCTGGCGGTCTACGAGTGGGATGCAACGGCGGGCCAGGCCGTTCTGACCGATGAACGTCAGGTGGGCATGGGGGATTTGACCTTTACCAACAATCTTCCCATGTGCGCCCTCCACCTCTTCCGGGGTACCTTCCAGGATGGAAGCAGCGCGGTATACCTCAGCTATCATCAGGAGCTGAATTCCCGGATTTTCGGCACTTTGCGGGTCTCCTATGACGGCACTCTGCAAATTACTGGCGGGGTGGAGTGTGACGAGGGATATGCCTGGCTGAAATGCTCTCAATTGGGATCTGATGAGAACACCTGGGAGACACAATTCTCTTACCAGGACCCGGATGATAGCGGGGTCTCACAGGAGGAAGCGGACGCCTGTCGTTCCTGCTACCTGGAAAGCATGGAACAAATCGGCCTGGTGGAACACGGCATCCGGGGCGTCTGGATGAACCCTGACCGTCCCACCCAGGGCGGAGCCCCCCTTCGGCTGATGGTTGACCGGGAGAGCGTGGCCTGTCTCCCTGCAGAGCGCAGCAGTGCGGTTGATGGTACCCTTACCACTTTGTGTGGTCTGTGGGCGCTTCCCAGCAGCGACTTGCTCAACAAGGACATGACCCTGTCCGTCTACGATGAGACCGATTGGCTCAGTGCCTGGCGCTGAGCGGACACTGTGACAGAAACGAAGGCATTTGTCCGCACAAATTCCGTCACACCTTGCGGCAGAATCGCAGCGCGATAGAATAAAAGGGAACCGGCCGGTTCCCTTTTTGATTCTATCCAAGGAGATGAGCTGTGTGCTTCACATCGCGGTCTGCGACCCCAATACCGGCCACCGGGCCGCTTTGTGCGATGCCCTGGCCAAGCTGTTATTTGACGGGGCGGACTATCGCTTCTCCTGTTTTTCCAGCGGAGACGCTCTGTTGGAACAGCAGGGCCAAGAAATCGCTTTCCAGCTGGTATTTTTGGAAATCCGCCTGGAGGGCCCCCTCAACGGCCTGGAGACGGCGGAGCAGCTGCGCTACCGCTCCCCCGGCACCGACATCATCTTCCTCACCGGAGCGGCGGAGTACATCGGGGCGGGCTACCGCTACCACGCCTTTGATTTTCTGGTCAAGCCAGTGTCCATGGCTCGGCTGCAGGAGACGGTGGGCCGCTATCTGGAGGAACGGCTGCGGCGCCCAGCCGATTTTCTAAACGTGAGTATCCAGCGCCGCAGCGTTCAGCTGCCCCTGCATCAGATCTACTATCTGGAGAGCCAGCGGCGGAAAATCGTCGCCCACATGGTAGAGGACCAGGTGGAGTTTTATGGGCGGCTGGACGCCCTGGAGGAGCTGCTCGGGCCCTCCGGCTTTCTGCGCTGCCATCAGAGCTATCTGGTGAATCTGCGCTACATCCGCCAGCTGGGCAGCTCCAGCCTGACCCTCCCCCACAACTGCTCCCTCCCCGTCAGCCGCCCCTACTTAAAGAGCCTGCGTTCTGCACTGGAGCCGGAAGCATAAAAACGCCGCCTTCCCACTGGGACAGGCGGCGTTTTACTATATGAGGATCTGAAAGCTCTGCGGGGGCGTTCCGAGAGAAAAGGTATCCCCGTTGTGCAGCTCATAAATTGGAGGGAGTTTCCGCCCATTGAGAAAAATCGGGCCCATGTGGGCCAACAGACAGCTCCCCCGGCCTCTCTGATAGGTGATTTCTCCGTGGAGGGATGCGACTCCCTCCTGCGGGAGCACCAGATGAGCCAGTTCCGGGCTGCTGCCCAGGTACAGGGTCTCCCCGTCTGCCAGCGGAAATTCCGCTCCGGCGTACTGGCCGGACACACAGCGCAGCCGGGCTTTCAAAGGAGCGGTACTGGGCTCAGGCGGCGCGGAGATACCGCTGTCGGAAGCCGCCGGGACGGGGGCAGGCTGGTCTGGTACAGATGCCGGGGCGGGCTGGATGTCTGCGCCCTGCGGAACGGTATGGCACAAAATCAAACCGGAAAGGCCAATTTCCGCCACCAACGCGACCAGGCTCAAAATAAAAATCAAGAGGGTATAGGTGCTGACCCAGGAAATACTCCCCAACAGGACCGTGGCGGCCATCAGACCGCCCCACAGTCCATTTCCCCGAAGGGCCGGGACGATGAGCAGAAAAATCCCGGCAATCAGCATTCCCACACAGCCTACGATGGAATTGATGATAATATTGGCATAGAAGTCTGACATAGAGATCTCCGCTGCCTGACGGTAGTCTCTCACCCCCCAGGAAATCAAAACCAGCGACAGCACAATCAGTCCAAGCCCCAAAATCCGGCACAAAACCGACACGGGGCTTCCCTTCCGCAAGGGGGTAAACCGGGCCCGCCGGGCAGCGATAATCACCGCCGCCACCCAGGGCAAAAACAGCGGGATTCCAACCGCCCCCAGCACCAGGCAGCCTACGGCCCAGCCCCAGTCCCGGCGGCGCAGCAGCACCGCTCCAGGCAGAAGATGGATCACGCACGCTGGCACAAACGTAAGTAAAAACAACAAACCCGACACAGGCATTTTGCTCCTCTCTCTTGAATTGTAAATCTCCCTTTCTGTTTTCCCAGTATAACAATCTCGAGGCCCCCGTGAGTTGGTTGCAACAAATGACACTTTTCCTGTTACAAATAACATTTCCCCCCTTCCCCTGCGGCAGCTTTGCTATAGTGGAAGAAAAGGGGGTGATGGCGTGAAGCTGGGGTTTGGCAAAAAAAGAAAAAACAAGCCGGAGGGAGAAACGTCCACCCCCGCAGCCCAGGAAACTCCCTCTCATGCCCCGCAGCTGGTGGTCTCCGCCGTCTCCCTATTGGGGGGCCGGACCACCCAGCAGGACGCCCTGGATTACCGTCTCCTCCCCGACGGCACTTTGGCCGCAGCGGTGTGCGACGGAATGGGCGGACTCAACGGCGGCGAACAGGCATCCCGAGCCGCCTGCTCCGGTTTTTTTCAGGCCTACGCACAGACAAACCGCAAGGAGCCGCCGGATTTGGACACGCTGGCCCGCAGGCTGGACCGAAGGGTTGCCGCTCTGAACGATGCAGACGGGCGGCCTCTGGACGGGGGAAGCACCATTGTGGCGGCCATCGTAAATGGCAGCCGCTTTCATTGGCTCTCGGTCGGAGACAGCCGCATCGGCTTGGTACGGGGCGGCACCTTTCGTTGGCTCAACCGGCTGCACAACTATCAGCTGGAGCTGGACGAAGCGTTTCGGGCCGGGGAGCTCTCCCGGGAGGAATACCGCGCCGAACTCCCCAAAGGCCGGGCTTTGCTCAGCTATCTGGGCTGCGGAGGGCTGAAGTATATCGACACGCAGCAAAATCTCCCCTGGAATCCCGGAGACCGGCTGCTTTTGTGCAGCGACGGGTTTTCCGAGCTTTTGTCCCAGCAGGAGCTGCTGGAGCTGCTGCTGAATCTGAACGGCGGGACAGCCGAACTGTCCGGGGCCATGCTGCCCTACCTGGACGCCAAGGGAACTTCGGCCGACAATGCCTCGGCCATCGTCATCCAATATACTGATAAGGAGTGAGAACCATGAATTTAGTACGGTGTGAGAAGGGCCACTTTTATGACAAGGACGCCAGCGGGGAGCAATGCCCCTACTGCACACAGATGAACCAGCCGAAGCCCGCGGCACCTCAAGCCGCCCCGGAGCCTGCTGCGGTGCCCCAACCGCAGCCCCAGGAAATCCCGGCTCCGCCCTCCACCCCGGCCCAGACGCCGCCCTCCGCCCCCATGCCGCCCCTGCCCGAGGAAGAGGAGGAAAACTGCACCGTGGGGTATTACTCCCGGGTCATCGGCGTGGAGCCCGTGGTGGGCTGGCTGGTATGTATCGAGGGCGAGTACAAGGGGGAGAGTTTCAAGCTGAAATCCGGCCGCAACTTCATTGGCCGGGCCGCCAACATGGATGTGGTGCTCAGCGCCGATCACAGCGTCTCCCGCTTCAAGCACGCCTCGGTCATTTACGAACCCCGGGGGCGGCAGTTCATCGTCTCCACAGGCGAGTCCAGAGAGCTGTGCTACCTTAACGACGCGGTGGTGCTCTCCAACAAAATCATGAATGCCTACGATGTGCTGAACCTTGGAAACACCAGTTTGATGCTCATTCCTTGCTGTGGACCACGCTTCACCTGGGAGCACGGCCTGGAAGCCGCCGAGCCCGAAGGCGAATAAATATTAGTTTTCTGTGAATGCTAATTTTTCTCTCTTCTGTCCGGCCAGTTCGGGCAAATGAAAGATATCCTCACATCACAACAAAACAGAGCGGCCTGATTTTTTCCAAATCAGGCCGCTCTGTTTTCTTAAATCAACCTTAAAAAAAAGGATCTTTCCTAAACTGCCAAAATAAGATGGCAACCTTTTACGAAACAGGAAATGCGGGCCGTCACATAACACCTGCGGAACACTCTTCGCAGGACGAACAAAAGTGTCGGCAGCAGGCTGTGAGGGTCTTTTTTGCTGGCCTGAATAAAAAACCGCCGTCTGTTTGATAACCATTTTATTCCACGTCAGAAAAACACTTCCCTTTTTCTAGCTCACTAAATCAGCAAAGCTGTCAAAAATTTGTTATGTCGATTTTGAGTGTTATCGTTTGATTTTATCTTTCTTTTTTCTTGCTGGTTGCACAAAAATAGTGGAATTTTTTGTCTATATGGTCACTTGTTTATTTTAGTATAAAATGGTTCAATATTGTCGGCTTTGTTTTTCATTGGCGGACACTTTCGCCATGGAAATAAAGGTAAAAGAGGAGGAATAGGAAGATGAGTAGAAATGGGCCCGACTTGCCTAAGCGGCTGCTCGCCACAGTGCTGAGTATCAGCATGATCGGCGGCTGCTTGGCAACCTCCGCCTCGGCTGATGGTGACGGTTCCAGCCAGACTGTCACCGATCTTGCCGCTCCGGCGGACCCCAACGGCAGCAAATTTGCTGGGGAAGAGTGGTATGACCAGCGTGGTGTTTTCCAGGTAAACCGGGAAGACGCCCATACCAGCTTCTCTTCTTTCTCCACGGTGGAAGACGCCCGGGTACGGGATGACAGCAAGATTGCCAACCAGCAAAGTCTGAATGGGGATTGGAAGTTCCTGTATGTGGAATCCCCCCATCAGCGCAACAACGAGTTCTACGCAGAAAACTATGACGTCAGCGGCTGGGACACCATTCAGGTCCCCTCCAACTGGCAGACCGAGGGCTACGACTCCCCCAAGTACACCGACACCCGGCTGCCCTGGGAGGGTGTGGAAACTCCCCCTGTGGGCGTTTCTCCCACGGTCTATAACCCCGTGGGCCACTACCGCCGCACCTTCACCACCCCCAAGGATTGGGATGGCAAAGAGATTTTTGTCTCCTTCCAGGGCGTGGAGTCCGCCTACTATCTGTGGGTCAACGGAGAGTACGTGGGCTACAGCGAGGACAGCTACACTGCCTCCGAGTTCGACATCACCAAGTACCTGAAGCCCGCCGGTGAGACCAACTCCATCTCCCTGCAGGTTTACCGCTGGTCTGACGGCAGCTACCTGGAGGACCAGGACATGATCCGCCTGAGCGGTATTTTCCGTGATGTGTACCTGTATGCCAAGGATACGGACGCCTCTATCTTTGACTTCAACTACACCACCGACCTGGACAAGACCTACACCAACGCCGATCTGAAGGTGGAGGCCACCCTGCGCAGCTACGGCCAGGCCGCCCCCTCCGGCTACACGGTGGACGCCATCCTGTTCAACGCCGCCGGCAAGGAAGTGACCAAGCAGTCTCTGCCTGTCACCTTCGCTGAGGGCGAGGCCCAGGTGAGCCACACCTTCCAGGTGACCAATCCCGCCAAGTGGTCCGCGGAGCACCCCAACCTCTACCAGATGGTCTTTGCCCTGAAGGACGAGACCGGCGCTGTGGTGGAGACCGCCGGCTGCAACGTGGGCTTCCGGGAGATCGAGGTGGCCAACAAGGGCACCAACGAGGCCCAGATCCTGATCAACGGCCAGCCCATCATGCTCAAGGGCGTCAACCGCCACGAGACCGAGCCTGAGAACGGCCGCAGCATCTCCGAGGAGAGCATGATCGAGGACATCAAGCTCATGAAGCAGCACAACATCAACGCTGTGCGTAACTCCCACTATCCCAACCAGGCCCGCTGGTACGAGCTGTGCGACGAGTACGGCCTGTACATGATCGACGAGGCCAACATCGAGTCCCACGGTCTGAACGACCAGATCCCCCAGAGCGACAAGCTGTGGATCGAGGCCTGTAAGGACCGCATGACCTCCACCATCGAGCGCAGCAAGACCCACCCCTGCGTCCTGATGTGGTCTCTGGGCAACGAGTCCTACAACGGCGACACCTGGGCTGAGCTGGGCAAGCTGTGTAAGCAGCTGGACAACACCCGCCTGGTGCACTACGAAGGCCACCGCGACATCCCCGAGGTGGACGTGTGGTCCCGTATGTACCGCCGCATCACCAGCCTGGGCATTGACGACAAGACCAAGAACCCCATCGAGTGGTACGGCGTGTATGGCGAAAAGCCCGCCATGCAGTGTGAGTACGCCCACGCCATGGGCAACGGCGTCGGCAACCTGCAGGACTACTGGGATGTCTACGACCGCTATGACAACTGGCAGGGCGCCTTCATCTGGGACTGGGTGGACCAGACCATCCAGCAGGCTGTGCCCGATGACCTGATCCTGGACAACCAGGGCAAGGACATCACCGTCACCCTGGAGGGCAGCCTGGCCAACGACGGCCACTCCGGCAAGGCCATGGACGGCTACGCCACCTGCTACAACGATCCCGCTCTGGTGTTCAGCGGCAAGGAGCCCTTTACTCTGGAAGCCTGGGTCAAGCCCGACAGCACTCAGCAGACCACGCCCATCATCATGAAGGGCAACGACTCCTGGATGTGCACCGAGTCCTACGGCCTCAAGCGTCAGGTCATGTACGATGACGAGACCCGCAAGGTGGTCTCCGACAAGCTGGAGTTCTACATCTACAACACCGAGTGGGATGAGGACAACGGCGTTTACACCAAGGTGGTCGCCTCCGTGGATACCCCCGCCGACTGGGCCAACAAGTGGCACCACGTGGCCGGCACCTATGACGGCGGCACCCTGCGCCTCTTCCTGGACGGCAAGCAGGTGGCCACTGCCACCGACGACAAGGGCGTGTCCTTCGGCGGCAACGCTGTGGGCATCGGCGCCGACGTCACCTTCAACGCCCAGGACCCCAACGTCCCCAACACCTTCTCCGGTCTCATTGATGACGTGCGCATCTATAACCGCGCTCTGTCCGCCGATGAGCTCAACAACACCCAGCGTCAGCCCGACAAGAACACCGTGGTCTGGCTGGACTTCAATTCCGTCACCACCCAGAGCTACGATCAGGACAACTACTTCAGCTTCGGCGGCGACTGGCAGACCATCCCCGAGGGCAACCCCAACAACAAGAACTTCTGCGCCAACGGTCTGGTTTCCGCCGACCGCACCGTGCAGCCCGAGCTGATGGAGGTCAAGAAGGTCTATCAGAACGTGAAGATCACCGCCCCCGACGTGCTCAACGGCAAGCTGGTGCTGGAGAACAAGTATCTCTTCACCAACCTCAACGAGTTCAACGCCACCTGGACCCTGGTGGAGGACGGCTCCCCCATCCAGAGCGGAAAGTTCACCTCTGAGCAGCTGGATGTGGCCCCCCTGAGCAGCAAGTCTGTTCAGATCCCCCTGAAGGCTGTGACCCCCAAGGCCGGCGCTGAGTACTTCCTGAACATCAGCTTCACCCTGAAGGCCGACACCTCCTGGGCCAAGGCCAATCACGAGGTGGCCATGGAGCAGTTCCAGGTGCCCTTTGAGACTCCCGATTCCGCTCAGGTGGATCTGAGCAAGGAGCTTCCCCTCACCGTGAAGGACTCCGACACCAAGACCACTGTCAGCGGTGATGGCTTCGTCTTCACCTTCGACAAGCAGGCCGGCACCATCGGTTCCTTCACCTATCGCGGCGTCGATCTCATTAAGAACGGCCCCACCCCCAACTTCTGGCGCGCTCCCACCGACAGCGACTGGGGCTACTTCTCCCCCATGGAGCTGAGCACCTGGCGCTATGCCGGCGCCCAGCGCAGCGTGGTTGACGTGACCGTGGACCAGGTGGACGAGCACACCGTGACCTTCACCGTCACCTCCACCCTGCCCACCACCAGCACCTCTGATTACAAGCAGGTCTACACCGTCTTCAGCACCGGCGACGTGCGTGTGACCTCCACCCTGACCCCCGGCGAGGATCTGCCCATGATCCCCGAGGTGGGCAACATGCTCACCATCCCCAAGGAGTTTGACAACGTGACCTGGTACGGCAAGGGCCCCGATGAGAACTACATCGACCGCCAGACCGGCTATCAGGTGGGCGTCTACCAGAAGGACGTGGACGAATTCTTCGTAGACTACATCAAGCCTCAGGAGACCGGCAACCGCACCGACGTGCGCTGGGTCAGCCTCACCAACGACAATGGCGTGGGCCTGCTGGCCAAGGCCGAGGGCAACACCATGGAGTTTAACGCCCTGCGCTACACTCCCGAGCAGCTGAGCAACACCCTCCACTCTTATATGCTCCCCGAGGGCCAGGATATTACCCTGCGCCTCAACCAGGTCCAGATGGGTCTGGGCGGCGACAACTCCTGGGGTGCCAAGCCTCTGACCAAGTATCAGATCCCCGCCAATCAGACCTACGAGTACACCTACACCCTGAAGCCCATCAGCACCAAGGACCCCGCCGACATGATGGCCGACTACCGCACCACCCTGCCCGGTGCCAAGCAGGCCGTCTCCTATGACGACGTGGCTCCCAACCACTGGGCCAACGACGCCATCCGCTACGTGGCCGACAAGGGCTACTTCGCCGGCACCTCCGAGACCACCTTCGCCCCCGCCACCACCTCCACCCGCGCCATGCTGATGACCGTTCTGGCCAGCATGAACGGTGTGGACACCACCGGCGGCTCCACCTGGTATGCCAAGGGCATGGAGTGGGCCAAGGCCAACGGCGTGTCCGACGGCACCAACCCCAACGGCACCATCACCCGCGAGCAGCTGGCTCTCATGCTCTACCGCGATGCCGGCAGCCCCGAGGTGGATGACCTGAAGCTGATCTTCTCCGATGCCAACAAGGTCTCCTCCTGGGCCAGCGACGCTGTGACCTGGGCCGTGGTCAACGGCTTCCTCTCCGGCAAGGGCAACAACACCCTGGATCCCCAGGGCTCCGCTTCCCGTGCCGAGGTGGCTCAGATGCTGTACACCTACAGCTTTATCCGCTGAGACCTTTCCCGGACTCAGCAGAAAACACCATCCTTCCAACGAGCGGCGCAGCAAAAGCTGCGCCGCTCCTTTTATTTGTCCGCAAAAGCCGGGAAACCAACGCAAATCAATTGACGCAATTTTCCCTGCCGTAGTATACTGTTTTTAGAAAGATAACTCTGGCCCCCCTTTCCGCCGCTGTACTCTGCGGCCCCATCAAGATCGAAGCAACCACTTTCTTTGGACACAGGAAGGAGACCGCTGTGAGCAAGAAGAAAACCATCGGACTAGGGCTTGGCATTCTGGCCATTGCCATCGTTGTGGCTGCGGTTGTGTTTTTCCGGAGCAAGCCCATGCTTGAGTCAGAAAACAATCCCCGCATCATTTCCATCGTGGCGTCAGTGGGAGAGAACGGCGCGGTCTTGGATTACTACATCCCGGAAGAAGAGATCTCCCCACAGCTCGACGATTCGCTTCTCTCGTTGTTTTCCAATGCACACATAAAACGTAACCTTCTCCCCCGTCCCCAGTCCTACGAAATCTCAGACGGCTCCGTATACTTTACCATTCATGTATCCGACGGCCATTCTATGTTGGTCAATCTCAGCAACATCTTGAATTACAACTCCCTCCAGCGGGGAAATACGCATTACAGCATCGTGGCGCACGAGGCCCTGTATGAGGACGTTTCCGCTTTGCTGTCCGACGTATTGCCCGATTATGTTGTGACGGAATCCGCTTCCGATCTGCCCTCCTCCAACTGACCTAACATCCAAACATAGCAAACAGCGCCGGCCCCCAACCAGTGTGGGGTCCAGCGCTGTTTTTCTCTTTCGTCAAGACAACTCGAACATTCCGTGGTAGAGCTGATAATACTCCCCCTGCTGGCACAGCAGGTCCTCATGGTTGCCCCGCTCCACGATCTGCCCGTGCTCCAGCACCATAATGGCCGCAGCGTTGCGCACGGTGGAGAGACGGTGGGCGATGACAAATACAGTCCTTCCCTCCATCAGCTGGTCCATGCCCTTCTCAATGAGAGCCTCGGTGCGGGTATCAATGGAGGAGGTAGCCTCATCCAGAATAAGCACCGGCGGGTCGGCCACAGCCGCCCGGGCAATGGCCAGCAGCTGCCGCTGGCCCTGGGAGAGGTTGGCCCCGTCCGCCGTCACCATGGTGTCGTACCCGTTGGGCAGGCGTCGGATGAAGGAGTCGGCGTTGGCAATCTGGGCTGCGCGCTTGACCTCCTCCAGAGTGGCATCCAGCTTTCCAAAGCGGATGTTGTCGGCAATGGTCCCGGCAAACAGGTGGGTGTCCTGAAGGACCATACCCAGGGAGCGGCGCAGATCGTCCTTTCGGATGTCCCGCACGTCGATGCCGTCATAGGTCACCGCACCCTCCTGCACATCGTAAAAGCGGTTGATGAGGTTGGTGATGGTGGTCTTGCCCGCGCCGGTAGAGCCCACAAAGGCGATCTTCTGGCCGGGCTTTGCGTACAAACTGATGTCCTTCAAAATGGGATGGCCGCTGTCGTAGCCAAAGGTGACGTGGTCAAAGCGGACGTCTCCCCGCAGGGGCACCTTCTCCCCCTCCGGCTTCTGCCAGGCCCAGCCGCCCCTTTCTTCCTTGACCAGGCGGACCTTGCCCTCATCCACCTCAGGCTCCTGGTCCATGGCCTCAAAGACCCGCTCAGCGCCTGCCAGGGCGGCCAGGAGGAAGTTGCTCTGCTGGGTAAACTGGTTGATGGGCATGGCGGCCTGGCGCACAAACACCAGGTAGCTGGCAAGGCTGCCCACGTCGGTCATCCCCTTCATGGCCATAAAGCCCCCAAGGGTGGCCACGATGGCGTAGTTGAGGTAGGAGATGCTGACCACCGCCGGAATCATGGTGGCGGCATAGCCCTGGGCGCCGGTGCCCGCCTTGCGCAGCGCCTCATTCTTCTCCTGAAAACGGCGCAGATTCTCCTCCTCGTGGTTAAACACCTTGACCACCTTCTGCCCGGCCACCATCTCCTCGATATAGCCGTCCAGGTCGCCCAGGTGGGTCTGCTGCTTTTGATAGTAGCGCTTGCTCCGGGTGCCGCTGTAGCGGATATACAGGAACATGACCAGGTAACACACCGCCACCACCAGGGTCAGCCGCCAGTTCAGAATGAAGAGCATGGTGAGGGTGCCCGTCACCTGAATAAAGCTCTGGATGACCATGGCGAAGCTGTTGTTCAGGGCGTCGGCAATGGTGTCCACGTCGTTGGTAAAGTAGCTCATGACATCGCCGTGCCTGTGGGTATCAAAAAAGCGCAGGGGCAGCGTCTGGAGGTGGGCGAATAAATCCCGCCGGATGTCATAGAGCACCTTTTGGGCCGCTTTGACCATGGTCTGGGTGTATCCCAGGGCGGCCAGCGCCCCCGCCAAGTAGATGAGGGCGGTGGTCAGCACGCCGCGGACCAGTTCCTCTCTGCCCCCCGAGGCAACGGCATTGACCACGGGCCGGATCATGTAGGTACCCAGCAGGTTGGCCAGGGCACTGACCGTCACCAGCACGGCCACCAGGCCCAGCAGGTACTTATGCCGTCCCAGATAGGACAGGAAGGTGCGCAGGGTATATTTTAGATTTTTAGGTTTCTTTCCGCTGATGGGCCGGGCTGCCATGCTCCTCATCTCCTTTCATCTGAGAATAATAGATCTCCTGATAAATGGGGTCCTGGGCCAGCAGCTGCCGGTGGGTTCCGGCGGCGTGGACCTTGCCGTCCTCCAAAATCACGATCTGGTCCGCATCCATCACCGATGTGATGCGCTGGGCAATGATGATCTTGGTGACCCCCTCCAGCTTGGCCAGGGCGGCGCGGATCTTGCCCTCTGTGGCGGTATCCACGGCGCTGGTGGAGTCGTCAAAAATCAGCACCTTGGGGTGTTTCAATAGGGCCCGTGCGATGCAAAGCCGCTGCTTCTGGCCGCCGGAGACGTTTACGCCCCCCTGCCCCAGGTCGGTATCCAGCCCCCGGGGCATCCGCTCCAAAAATTCGTCGGCGCAGGCGGCGCGGCAGGCGGCCCAGAGAGTTTCATCGTCCGCCTGGGCGTCGCCCCACTGCAGGTTCTCCCGCACCGTGCCGGAAAACAGCACGTTCTTTTGCAGCACGATACCTACGGCATCCCGCAGGGCGGTGAGGTCGTACTCCCGCACATCCCGGCCGCCCAGCTTGACGCTTCCCTCCGTTACGTCATACAGCCGGGGGATGAGCTGGACCAGGGTGGTCTTGGAGGACCCGGTCCCGCCCAGGATGCCCACAGTCTGCCCAGCCTGAATATGAAGGTCCACATCGGACAGGGCGTACTCCTGGGCCCCGGCCTGATACTTGAAGGACACCCCCTCAAAGTCGATGCTGCCGTCTGCCACCTGGGTGGCCCCATTCGCGGGATTGGGGATCTCCACCTCTTCATCCAGCACCTGGGCAATGCGGTGGGCACTGGCCAGGGAACGGGTCAGGAGCAAAAACACGTTGGAGATCATCATAAAAGAGTTCATCACCTGGAGCACGTAGCTGAGAAAGCCGGTCAGCTCGCCCACCTGAAGCTCTCCCCGCAAAATCATGTTGCCCCCCAGCCACAGAATCAGCACGGTGGCTGAGTACATGGTAAACTGGAAGGCCGGAAGATTCAGCACCGCAAAGTGGAAGGTCCGCTGGCTGGTGTCCATCAGCTCCTGGTTGACCTGCTGGAATTTCTCCTCCTCGTAGGTCCCCCGGACAAAGGCCTTGACGGCCCGGATGCCGGTGAGCCACTCCTGCACCACATTGTTCAGCCCGTCCACCGCCTTCTGGAGCCGCCCATACATGGGGGCCACCCGGCTGACCACAAAGACCAGGATCACGGCCAGCACCGGAGCGCACACCAGGAAAACCAGGGCCAGCCTGGCGTTCATGCGGAAGGAGAGGAACAGACCCATCACCAGCATCATGGGGCTGCGCACCATGGGCCGCAGGCCGCCGTTGACGGCGTTTTGCAGCACCGTCACGTCGGTGGTCATGCGGGTGACCAGGGACGAGGTCTCAAAGTGGTCCAGGTTAGAGAAGGCGTAGCGCTGCACCTGGCGAAACTGGGCCTGACGGATATTGGCGCCCCAGCCGTAGGCGCTGCGGGCCGCAAAGCGGGCGTAGAGCAGCCCTGTGAGCAGGGCCAGCAGGGCGCAGCCCCCCATCTGCAGCCCCTTGGATACGATATAGTGCAGATCGTTTTTCAGTACACCCACATCAATGAGGTTGGCCATGAGCACAGGGATGATGAGCTCAAAAAAGGTCTCCACCACCACCAGCAGGGCCCCAATGAGCAAGTCCCGCCGGTAGGGACCCAAGTAGGACAGCAGCCGTTTATAGTCCTTCATCCTGTTCCCCCCTCTCCCCTTTCAGGTTCTGATAGGCCCGGTGCAGGTAGTCGGAGAAGGTCTCCCGCTCCTGGGGGGTAAAGCCCTGGAGCATCTGCTCCTCCACCTCCCCGCAGAACGCCTGCCACTGCTCATACGCCTGCCGCCCGGCAGGGGTCAGTTCCACCAGATCCCGCCGCCGGTCGGTGTCATCGGGACGCCGGGTGACAAACCCGCCCTTTTGCAGGCTGTCCAGCATGCGGCACACCGCCGCAGGGTCCACCTCAAAATAGTCGGCCAGCTGGCGCTGGCTGCTGGCTCCGTTCCGGCTGAGATACCCCAAAAGCTTGGGCTGCCCCGCCCCCAGTCCCAGCTGGGTAAAGCAAGGTCGTAATGCGTTGCGCTGGGCATGGAATGCCCGGTAGAGCAGCATGTGCAAGGTGCGCTCCATGTGTCCACCTCCAATTGATATATCAATCATTGATAAGTCAATTATAATCCTTCCCATTGCTCTGTCAAGCGGCTCCCCTTCCCCAAATTCAGACCAAAATGCCCCGGGACCGGACATTTCATCCGGGTCCCGGGGCACTGTTTTCTGAACATCACGCGTTGTTTGCGAAGTTGCCCGTATAGAGGCGGTAGTACATCCCCTTCTTTTCCATTAGCTCCTCGTGGGTACCCCGCTCCATGATACGGCCCTGCTCCATGACCATGATGCAGTCCGCATTGCGAACGGTAGACAGCCGGTGGGCAATGACAAAGGTGGTCCGCCCGGTCATCAGGGCGTCCATACCGTCCTGGACCAGCTTCTCGGTACGGGTATCAATGGAGGAGGTGGCCTCATCCAGGATGAGCACCGGCGGGTCGGCCACGGCCGCCCGGGCGATGGCCAGCAACTGACGCTGGCCCTGGCTGAGGTTGCTGCCGTCGCCGGTGAGCATGGTGTCATACCCGTCGGGCAGGCGCTGGATAAAGCCATCGGCATTGGCCAGGCGGGCCGCCGCCATACATTCCTCATCGCTGGCGTTCAGATTGCCGTAGCGGATGTTTTCCATGACGGTGCCGGTAAACAGGTGGGTGTCCTGAAGAACGATACCCAGGGACCGGCGCAGGTCGGGCTTTTTGATCTTGTTGATGTTGATGCCGTCGTAGCGGATCTTTCCGTCGGCAATGTCATAAAAGCGGTTGATCAAGTTGGTAATGGTGGTCTTGCCCGCGCCGGTGGCGCCCACAAAGGCGATCTTCTGGCCGGGCTTTGCCCACAGGCTGATGTCGTGCAGCACCATCTTGTCCGGCGTATACCCGAAGTCCACGCCGTCAAAGACCACACCGCCCTGGAGCTTGGTGTAGGTAACGGTGCCCTCCGCCTTGTGGGGGTGCTTCCAGGCCCACACGTTGGTGCGCTGCTGGGCGGGTGTCACGTTGCCCTGGGCATCCTCCTTGGCGTCCACTAGCTCCACATAGCCGTTATCCGTCTCGGGCTCCTGGTCCATGAGGTCAAAGACACGTTGGGCGCCGGCGGCGGCGGTGACCACGAAGTTGATTTGCATGCTCACCTGGGTAATGGGCTGGGTAAAGCTCTTGTTCAGGCCCACAAAGACGATGACCGTACCCAGAGTTACCCCCGCCAGGCCGTTGATGCCCAGGATGGCGCCCACAATGGCCACCAGGGCGTAGCTCAGCCAACCGATGTTGGCGTTGACAGGCATCAGCAGGTTGGCGTAGCGGTTTGCCTTGTCGGCGCTGTCCCGCAGAGCCTCGTTGACCTTGTGGAAATCCGCCTTGGCGGCCTCCTCGTGGCAGAATACCTTGACCACCTTCTGGCCGTCCAGCATCTCCTCAATAAAGCCGTCCACGATGCCCAGGTTCCGCTGCTGCTGGACATAGTATTTTCCCGACAGCTTGGAGAAATTGGTGGTGACCAGAAGCATGATGATTGCGGTGAGAACAGAGATCACGGTCAGGGCCGGGTTCAGCATCAGCATGACCACCAGGGTGGCGATCATGGTGATGACCGAGTTGATCACCTGGGGAATGCTCTGGCTCATGAGCTGCCGCAGGGTGTCGATGTCGTTGGTGTAGACCGACATGATATCGCCGTGGGCGTGGGTGTCAAAGTATTTGATGGGCAGAGACTCCATGCGGTGAAACAGATCGTCACGCAGGCGGCGCATGGTGCCCTGGCTCACGGTGACCATGATGCGGTTATAGCCAAAGGAGGCCACCACACCCAGGGCCAGCAGGCCGATCAGCTTGACAATGGCCTGCCACAGACCGCTGAAGTCGGTGGAGCCGCTGTTGAGCATGGGGACGATATAGTCATCTACCAGCGACTGAGGAAAACTGTTGCCGCTTACGTTGGCCGTGGCGGAAATCAGGATGCAGACAATCACCAGCAAAAAATGAAATTTATAGTAGCGGAGCATATAGCGCAGCACCCGGTTGAGCACCGCCGTGGGGCTGGCTTTCTTCCCTTGGGGATTCATGGTTCAGATTCCTCCTTTCACGCGGGCTGATCGAAATCGCCGCCGCCCTGAACCTGGGATTCGTAGATCTCCCGGTAGATGGCGTTGTTCTCCAGCAGATTTGCGTGGGTGTCAAAGCCGTCGATGCGGCCGTTATCCAGCACCAGGATACGGTCGGCATGCTCCACGCTGGAGACCCGCTGGGCAATGATGATCTTGGTGGTACCGGGAATGCGCTGGGCAAAGGCAGCCCGGATCTTGGCGTCGGTGGCGGTGTCCACGGCGGAGGTGGAGTCGTCCAGAATGAGCACCTTGGGCTTTTTCAGCAAAGCCCGGGCGATACAAAGCCGCTGCTTCTGGCCGCCGGACACATTGGAGCCGCCCCGCTCGATGCGGGTGTGATACCCCTCGGGGAAGCGGTCAATAAACTCATCGGCGCAGGCCGCCTGGCAGGCTGCCACGCACTCCTCCTCGGTGGCGTCGGGATTGCCCCAGCGCAGATTGTCCAAAATGGTACCGGAGAACAGGGTATTCTTCTGCAGTACCACGGACACCTGGTTGCGCAGGGCCTCCATGTCGTACTGCCGCACATCCAGGCCGCCCACCTTCACCGAGCCCTCATCCACGTCGTACAGGCGGCAGATGAGGTTGACCAGGCTGCTCTTGCCCGAGCCGATGACGCCGATGGTCTCGCCGGCCTTGATGTGCAGGTCGATGTCGGACAGCACGCTCTTGCCGCTGCCATGCTTATAGGAGAAGCTGACGTGGTCAAAGTCGATGGAGCCGTCGGCCACTTCCATGGCGGGGTCCTGGGGATTGTGCAGGTCGGGCACCTCCTCCAGCACCTCGCTGATGCGGCGGATGCTGGCCATGGACATGGAGATCATGACCACCACCATGGACAGCATCATCAGGCTCATCAGCAGCGACATGACATAGCTGAACAGACTGGTGAGATCGCCGGAGCTCATGCTGCCCGACACGATGTAGTGAGAGCCCAGCCAGGAGATCATGATAATACAGAAGTAGACCGACAGCACCATGGCCGGGTTGTTGAAGGCCAGCAGACCCTCCGCCTTGACGAACATGCGGTAGAGGTTGGCGGAGGCCTTGGAGAACTTTTTGTTCTCATAGTCCTCCCGCACGAAGGCCTTCACCACCCGGATGGCGGAGATGTTCTCCTGCACGCTGGCGTTCAGGTCGTCGTATTTGCGGAACACCTGGTTGAAAATCTTCATGGTGACCACCATGATGCAGCCCAGGACCACCACCAGGAACACCACAGCCAGCAGGAAGGTGAGGCTCAGCTTGGGGCTGATGATGAGGCACATGATGTAGCTAAAAATGAACATCAGCGGGGCGCGGATGGCGATGCGGATGATCATCATAAAGGCGTTCTGCACGTTGGTGATATCGGTGGTCATGCGGGTGACCAGGCCGGGCACACTGAATTTGTCGATGTTGGAGAAGGAAAAGGTCTGGATGTTGTTATAAATGGCCTCCCGCAGGTTGGCGGCCAGACCCGAAGAGGCGCTGGCGGCGAATTTACCTGCCGCGGCACCGAAGAACAGGCTGAAAAATGCCATGACCACCATCAGGGCTCCGAAGCGGTATACCACAGAGAGATTGGCCTGTTCCAGGCCCCGGTCAATGATGATGGACGTAATGAAGGGGAGCAGGATCTCCATGACCACTTCCAGGGTGGCCGATCCCATACACAAAAACGTATCCCGTTTATAGCGGCCAAGCTGCCGCAATACAGTTTTCACGATGGCGAAACCTCCTTTGATTTGCTTTCCGGACTCTTGGACAGATTGTGCAGCATCTTCTTCTGCAGGTGGTCCAGGGTGCGCAGCTCCTCCGGGGTAAAGGAACCGTACAGCTGGTCCTGCATCTCACAGATGGCCCGGTCCAGGGATTCCTGGGCCTGGGCACCTTTTTCGGTGCCGAAGATCAGCTTGCGCCGGTCATCTCCTTCGCAGCGCTCCACCCGCACATATCCCTTTTCTCTCAGACGCTTCAGCAGCCCGGACAGCTCCGCCATGGAGTAGCCAAACTCCTGGTGGATGGCCGTCAGGGACGTGCCCTGATCTGAGTGACGCAGGATATACAGCAGCATGTTGGCCTGCACCGCGGTCAAGCCCTGCTGTGCCACGGCCCGGTTGGCCCAGATCTCCATGCGAATGCTGATCTGCCGGTTGTCACGGACCATTGCATCCCGATCCAGCTTCATCCTGCCGCCTCCTTTCGGAAATTGTTTTGATCGGAATTGTTTTGTCCTTATCTTTATATATCACAAAGGTCCTTGCCTGTGAAATTCAAATGCGTTATAATCAATAAAAGACTTTTATAGATTATCCGAATCCTACAAGGATTCCAGGCTGCCCACGGAGGTGTTTTGTCCGATGAATACAACACAGTTAGAATGTTTTATGACGGTCTCCAACTTCCTGAATTTTTCCCGGGCGGCGGAGCACCTGCGCATCACCCAGCCTGCCGTCAGCCATCAGATCAGCACCTTGGAGGACGAATTGGGGGTAAAATTATTCCACCGCACCAGCAAGAGCGTCCGCCTGACCCAGGAGGGATATTTGTTCACTCAGTACGCCGACGAGATTTTGAAGCTCACCGGCCTGTCCCTGGCCAGAATGAAGCAGTCCCAGCATGAGCTGCCCGCCCGCCTGGGCATCGGCTGCCGCAACACGGCGGAGCTGCGTCTCCTCCAGCCCGCTCTGGAGCGCCTGCGCCGGGAGGACACGGCCGTTTTGCCCCTGCTGCGGCTCATCCCCTTTGACTCTCTGAAAAAGCTGCTGATGGACGGAGAGATCCAGATCATGTTCTCCTTCCAGGAGAATCTGGCCAAAACCACCCGCTACCAGCCCCTGACCAACTGCCCCGTTGCCTGCGTCTGCGCCCAGGACCATCCCCTGGCCCAATTTCAGCAGCTCACCCTGGACCAGCTCAAGCAGGACCACCGCATTGCGGTCAGCCGCCCTCCCAACTGTCCCCCTGCCCTGTTTGCCGTGCAAAGCCAGCTGGTGACGGAGCGAGGGCCCAATCAGATCCTCTTCTGCGACAGCCAGGAGGTCATCTCCACCCTGGTGGCCAGCGGCTATGCCTTCTCCCTTACCCCGGACCTTCCCCAGGTGCGGATTCCCGGGCTGCGGTACATCCCCCTGCCGGAGATCCCCCCTCTCTCCTTTGGGGCGGTCTATCTCAGCGGAAACCGCAATCCCGCCCTACGCCGCCTGCTGTCCTACTTACAGGAGACTTTTCAGGAAACCTAAAAAACGCCCCAGGCCGTTTGTTCCGGGCCTGGGGCGTTTCCTCATGTTACACTGTCAATGTGTTGGAAATATAAAAAAAGAAAGACATCCAAAAAGGATGTCTTTCTTTTGCTGGAGCGAGTGACGAGGCTCGAACTCGCTACCTCCACCTTGGCAAGGTGGCGCTCTACCAGATGAGCTACACTCGCAGCGACAAATGGTATTATAGCACACATTCGCCATTTGTCAACTAGATTCGAAAAATTTTTCAAAAAAACTTTTCAGCCTTCCACTGTGCACTTTGGCACCAGCTCGCTGTCCCAAGTATAGCCCAGCTGGGCCATGGCGGTATCCACCTGGTAGCTCACGCCGGCGGTGGAGGTCAGATCCACGTGGCGGTATCCCTGGTCGGTCTGCACCACGTTCCAGCAGTGGGACTGGCCCTTCCACTGGCCGTCCACCACCACGCAGGAGATCCCCGCCTGGCGGCACAGCAACGCCATGGCCAGGGCGATCCCCTGGCTATCCGCTCCCCCGTTGAACAGAGCGTCGTAGGGCGTGGAGCCGCCGCCGGACACGTAGCCCCCTGCGTCGCTCAGGGCCTGGACAATGCCGCTGAGCTTTCGCTCTACCGACAGGTCCTGAAGGGGCAGCACCAGCCGCTCCGCCTCCCGGGCCATGGAGTTGCGCTGGCTCTCCAGCACCTGGAGAGACTGGGGATAGGTGAGCAGCACCTCTACGATCCGCTGCTGGCCGCTCTTGGGGTACATAGCCACCTGGGCCTGGGGCATGCCCAGCGCCGTCTCAGGATTGGACAAATAGGCCTGGCGTACCAGTTCCTGGATGTAGGCCTCGTTCTCCTCAAAGTAGCTGATGCGCAGCACCACCTCGTCCGAGAAGGTGGCCAGCGCCCGGCTGAGCTCGCTGCGGATGGCCGAGGTACCGGTGGCGTCCACAATGGCGGCCACCTGCTCCCGGGTGCGCCGGTAGGTGATGCTCACCCCCGCCTCATAGCTGCCCACGATGGAGGTCACACCGTACTTGATGTAGTCCACCGCATAGGCCCCCAGGGGGTCCTCCTGGACTTCCAGGCAGGCCTCGTCCATCATCTGCTTGACGTCGGCCTCCTCCCCCTCTTCAAAGCGGATGGTCCCCTCCTCAGATCCCTTGTTGATGAGGTAAATCAGGGCGTTGACCAGCTCCTGATAGCTTTTCACCCGCAGGGTATTGGTGTCCCCGTCGGAGGCGGGGGTGGCGCTGTGCTCCGTCACAAAGGAGTAGTCCCGGTCCAGCATGGCGGAACAGCCCACTGTGCACACCATGGACAGGCACAGCAGCCCGCAAAGCAGCTTTTTCACCGAAACTCCTCCTCTCATGTGGGCTTACAGGCCCAGATCTTCCTCAATGATCACCACTTCCGCTTCCTCCAGGGAAGTGGGCTTGCCCCACAGAACCGTCAGGCCCCGGCAGATGCGCTCCGGGCTCTTGCAGTCGTAGCAGCGGTCGGCCTTGACCGCGCAGGGGGTCTTCTTGCCCAGGCGCTGGGCGTTCTTGGGGGCGGCAATGTTTCTGGCCCGCCACAGGGCGCGGTCATAGTCGGGCTCGATCTTGTTCTGACCCAGGACATAGTACACCTTCTTGTGGCCAAAGACGGAGGCTGCAATGCGGTTGCAGTTGCCGTCGATGTTTACCAGCTCGCCGCTCTCCGCCGCACCGTTCACCGAGGTGAGGTACACGTCGGTGAGGGCTGCCCGGCGCAGGTCGCCCTGCTCCCAGTGCCAGATCACCTCATTGTGGGTGCCCAGGCGCTGGGCCAGGCCCATCTGCTGGATGGTCATGGAGCCGCCGATGCCCACGCTGACGCCGTCGATCTGGGAATCCAGATAGTCCGCCGCCTGGGCCGCCGTCGCAAATACGGTGCAGCGGAAGCCCCGCTCCTCCAGGTTTTCCTTCAGCCGCTGAATGTCTGCCATAAAAACCGCTCCTTTCCGCCCAATCAAGGCTTAGATCTCGTTTTTCCGGAAGGTTTTAAATCCATTGCCCGTGACTTCGTGGGCATCGCACACAATAATAAAGGCCTTCTTGTCAATATCAAAGATCATCTCCTTCAGGGTGACGATCTCCTTCTGCTTAAAGGCGCACATGAGCACTTCCTTCTCCGCGCCGGAGTAAGCGCCCTCGCCCCGCAGCACGGTGACGCCGCGGTCCATGTCCTTGACGATGGCGTCGCTGATGCGCTTGGCCTTGTCGCTGATGATATAAGCCACCTTGGAGGTGTCCATGCCATACAGCACCAGGTCGGTGACGTAGGCGGAGACCACCTGGGCGATGATGCCGTACAGGGCGGCGGTGACGTCGCCGAAGGCCACGGCTACCAACAGGATGACCGCCAGGTCAATGACCAGCAGCAGCTTACCCATGGGGGCCCAGGGCAGCTTCAGCTTCACCAGACGGGCAATGAGGTCGGTGCCGCCGGTGGTGGCGCCCTTGGCAAAGATGATGCCCAGGGCAAGACCGATCAGGCCGCCGCCGAAGATGGCAGCCAGCATCCGGTCCATGGGGGCAAAGTCAAACATCCAATCCACCACGTCCACCGCCACAGAGGACAGCACCATGGAGTACAGGGAGGTGACCAGCAGATGGCCGCCGATATACTTCCAGCCCAGAATGAACAGAGGGATGTTGATGACCAGCACGAAAATACCGATGGGGATGACGGGCACATAGGCGTTGACCACCTGGCCCACGCCGGTGATGCCGCCAAAACCGATGGCGTTGGGGGTGTAGAACCAGTCAAAGGCGATGGCGTACAGGATGGACCCCACCGTGATCCAGAAATAGGCTTGCGCCGTGTTTTTTACTACCGTTTTACTCATACATATTACCTCCAGGTATCCAAAATCAATTCAAATTCCCGCTCAAGACTCCAGCAGAGACATCTGCTGCTCTCCCCGGTCCTCTTCCCGGAGCAGGGCACCCGCCACCGGAAGGCTTCGGGCCCGGTAGCGCCCCGGGTTGACGATGGGCGTCTGAGCCAGGGGGGACACCTGGGTCACGGCGCGTTTGGGTTTCAGAGTCATGACGTTTACACCCTGCGTGGTGCGGGTGGTCTTGGGGGCCAGGACGGCGGTGTGGAACACCATACAGCGGCTGTCGCTGGAATAGACCGCCATCTCCATGTCCTCCCGCAGCAGGAAGGCCGCCACCAGGGGCGCCTTATCCGAGTAGGCGCCCGTGAGCTTTTTGCGGCGGGTCTGGGTCTGATAGGCCGACAGCTCCACCCGGGCCACCTTACCGTTGTTGAAGAAGAAGAGCAGCTGGCCGGAGTAGTTCCCCGGCACGCAGGCCCAGACCACCCGTTCCTCCGCCTCCATGGCCAGCTTGGTGGGCAGATAGTCGCCCAGCACGCTGGCCTTACTGTCGTCGAAGTCGCTCATGCGGGTCTTGTAGCACTGCTGCCGGTCGGTAAAGACCAGCATCTCGTCCCGGTTGCTGCCCTCCCACTGGAGGAAGGGGCCGTCCCCTTCCTTGTACTTCTGGTCGCTGGCCATGCGCAGGGACTGGGGGGTGATCTTCTTGAAGTAGCCCTCCCGGGACAGGAACACGTGCACGGGATAATCGGGAGTCTCGTCCTCCTCGGGAAGGGCTTCCTCCAGCATATGCTCGTAGACGATCTCGGTGCGGCGGGGCACGGCGTACTTTTTCCGCACCTCAGTGAGCTCCCCAATGATGATCTTCCGGATGCGCTTGGGGTTGTTCACGGTGTCCTGCAGGTCGGCGATCTCGGCCTCCAGGTCGTCCACTTCCTTGGTGCGCTTCAGGATATATTCCTTATTGATGTTGCGCAGGCGGATGTCGGCCACAAACTCGGCCTGGATCTGGTCGATTCCGAAGCCGATCATCAGGTTGGGCACCACCTCGGCGTCCTCCTCGGTCTCCCGGATGATGCGGATGGCCCGGTCGATGTCCAGCAGGATGCGCCGCAGGCCTTTCAGCAGATGCAGCTTATCCTGCTTCTTTTTCATGTTGTAGTAGACCCTGCGGCGCACGCAGTCCATACGCCAGGCGGTCCACTCCTCCAAAATCTCCCGCACACCCATGACTTTGGGCATGCCGGCGATGAGGATGTTGAAGTTGCAGGACTGGGAATCCATGAGGGGGGTGGCCCGGAAGAGCTTGGCCATGAGCTTGTCCGGGTCGGTGCCCCGCTTCAGGTCAATGGCCAGTTTTAAGCCGTTCAGGTCGGTCTCGTCCCGGACGTCGGAGATCTCCTTCAGCTTGCCCGCCTTGATGAGCTCGGCCATCTTGTCCATAATGGCCTCGGTGGTGGTGGAGTAGGGAATCTCGTAGACCTCAATGAGGTTCTCGCTTTTCAGATAGCGCCACTTGGCCCTTACCTTGAAGGACCCCCGGCCGGTGCGGTAGATCTCCCCCAGGGTCTTGGCGTCATACAGCAGCTCGCCTCCTGTGGGCAGGTCGGGGGCCTTCAGGGTGGACAGGATGTCGTGGTCGGGATTTTTCAGAAAGGCGATGGTGGTCTCGCACACCTCGCCCAGGTTGAAGCCGCACAGGTTGCTGGCCATGCCTACGGCGATGCCCTGGTTGGCCGACACCAGCACGTTGGGGAAGGTGGTGGGCAGGAGGGTGGGCTCCTTCATCTTGCCGTCGTAGTTGTCCACGAAGTCCACGGTGTCCTGGTCGATGTCCCGGAACAGCTCGCTGCACACGGCGTCCAGGCGCACCTCGGTATACCGGCTGGCCGCCCAGGCCATATCCCGGGAGTAGACCTTACCGAAGTTACCCTTGGAGTCCACAAAGGGGTGCAGCAGCGCCCCGTAGCCCCGGGAGAGGCGGACCATGGTGTCGTAGATGGCGGCGTCGCCGTGGGGGTTGAGCTTCATGGTCTGGCCCACCACGTTGGCGCTCTTGGTGCGGGCGCCCCCAAGCAGCTTCATCTGGTACATGGTGTACAGCAGCTTTCGGTGGCTGGGCTTGAAGCCGTCGATCTCGGGAATGGCCCGGGACACGATGACCGACATGGCATAGGGCATGTAGTTGAGTTCCAGCGTCTGGGTGATGGGCTGCTCCAACACCTCGGAGCGCAGACCCATGACGTTGGGGTTATTGACTTTCTTTGCCCCCTCCGCGGGGGCCTTCTTCTTTGGCATTGGGATCCGTCCTTATCTTGGGTTTTCAAACAAAATTGGCATCGTTCAGATTCCGCTCAGGTCGGTCACCTGGCCCCACTGCGGCGGCTGGCTGACTGGGGTTTCCTGAGAGGGCGCAATGGTGAGGCGGCACTCCAGGGCGGTCTTGGCCGTGTTTTTCATATGCAGGTCCATGGTCAGTTCCAGCCCTGCCTTGCTGCCCTTCAGACTCAGTTCCATGGCGGCGTTTTGATTTCTGCTCTGGAGCTCCAGGGTGCAGGCAGCGCTCTTCTCCCCCGTGGGCGTAATGGTAAAGGCGGCGGAGAAGGTATCATCCTCCAGGAGATAAAGGTCCTGCAGGTCGCTCTCGTCCCAGGCCACCCGGTAGGAGCCGCCCGTCTGGGTAAAGCGGCTGTCTCCCAGCACAGCCTCCAGCTCGCCCGCGCTGCTCAGGAGCTGGCTGTAATAGTGGAAGGGGCAGCCCCACAGGTTGTCCCGAAGGGCGAGCTGGCCCATAGTGACATGGTCCAGATCGGCGGGCAGGTCCAGCTGCTCCCGGTCTACCTCGACCCAGGTATCCTCCTGGGGGCTCAGGCCCAGCAGAGCGGGCAGAGTACCCCGCAGGAACACGGTCTGCTCCTCTCCGTTAAGGATGCCCTCCAGGTCCAGCTGAGAAAAGTCCACATATTCGCCCAGCTCTCCCATCACCAGCTCCCACAAATAGGGATTTTGATCCTGGTAGACCTGCGCCAGCTGGCTAAAATCTCCCTGGAAACTCAGGTTGACGTTCCCGTCCCCAGCCAGTGCTTCGCCTTTCATGGTGGTGGAATAGGTCTTGTCCCCGTTCAGGCTGTCCAGAGCGGTCACGTCCAGTTGGGCGGTAAACCCGTACTCCACGGATTTTCCATCCTGCCGGTATTCTTCGCCCGACAGAGAATACAATACCCGGTTGAAGAGGGTAAACTCCTGGTCGATCCTCTCGGCCAGGGCCTCCCGGTCCAGCAGGACCGCCGTCTCATAGTTCTCGTCCCAGAACACCTCATAGCCCAGCACCTGGGCAAAGAAGGCCACGGGCACCATGGTGCGGCCATTTTTGGCGTAGGAGGCGGCGTCCATGTTCAGGCTGCGGGGCTCCTCCTGCCCCTCGGTGATAGTCAGCTGGCTGGTGCCGATGGTGTGACGCAGGGTCACCTCATCCAGGGTGATCTCCACCCCGTTTTCTCCGGGCAGGTAGGTCACCTGGGCGCCCAGATACTCCATGGCGGGGGCCAGGGGCACCATGGTGCGGTTATACTTGGCCTCGGGGGTCACGTCGGGAAAGGGGACGCAGGCTCCGTCCACCATCAGGTTGATGCCCTCCGGGGACCCGCCCAGCTCTACTTTCTCCTGGGCCATGGATGCCTGTTCCTCTTCCTGCATCATCATGGTGTACACCCAGTCATCCAGCATCTCCGACTCAAATTCTTCCCGGCTCAGCCCCCACTCTTCCATGTACATCTGGGGGGTGTAGTCCTCTCCTGCCCACAGGGTATAGCTTTCCCGGAAATAGGCATCCGCGTCAAAGGCCGCCACCTCTTCCTGGTGGTCCTTCAGCCAGGCCTCCTGGCGCGCAAGCTGCTCCTGCTGTTCCTGCTGCCAGGCCAGCTCATCGGCCGCCATGGCAGCGTACTCCTCCTCGGTGAGCCAGCCCTCCTCCAGCAGTTCCTCCAGAGAGGAGTACCCCATCTGCTGCCAGAGGGGCGGCTCCGTATCCGGATAGGCCGAAACAGGTAATACCAGGGACAGGGTCAGCGCCGCGGTAAGCACCAGAGTCACGAGTTTGCAGGTCCATTTTTTCATGAGAACCGCTCCTTTCAATCAGACAGAAAGGCCCTTTGGTACACTGGTCTATGCGCACCCCACCGGGGGATTGGGTACTGGTTCAGGAGATATCCGCCAACTCCAGATACTTATATCCGTTGTCGGCAATGTGGTTTTTCCGCCCCTGGAGGTCATCCCCCAGAAGCAGGTCGAATACGGCGGCGGTCTGCTCCACATCCTCGGGCATGACCTTGATGAGCCGCCGGGTCTCGGGGTTCATGGTGGTCAGCCACATCATGTCCGGCTCGTTCTCGCCCAGGCCCTTGGAGCGCTGGACGTCGTACTTCTTTCCGGCCAGAGAGGCCACGATGTCGTTTTTCTCCTTGTCGGAGTAAGCAAACCAGGTCTTTTCCTTGCAGGTGATCTCATACAGGGGAGACTCGGCGATGTAAACAAAGCCCTTCTGGATGAGGGTCGGGGTCAGGCGGTAGAGCATGGTGAGGATCAGGGTGCGGATCTGGAAGCCGTCCACGTCGGCATCGGTACAGATGACGATCTTGTTCCACCGCAGTGCGTCCAGGTCGAAGGCGCTCAGGTCCTTGACGTGCTTGTCCTTGACCTCTACACCGCAGCCCAGCACCTTCAAAAGGTCGGTGATGATATCGCTTTTGAAGATCTTGGCGTAGTCCGCCTTCAGGCAGTTGAGGATCTTGCCTCGCACGGGCATAATGGCCTGGAACTCTCCGTCCCGGGCCATCTTGACGCTGCCCAGAGCCGAGTCACCCTCTACGATATACAGCTCGCTGCGCTCCACGTCCTTGGTGCGGCAGGGGACGAACTTCTGCACCCGGTTGGAGATGTCCAGGGAGCCGGTGAGCTTTTTCTTGATGTTCAGCCGGGTGCGCTCCGCCGTCTCGCGGGAGCGCTTGTTGATGAGCACCTGCTCGGCAATTCTTTGGGCGTCGGCAGGGTTCTCGATGAAGTAGACCTCCAGCTGAGAGCGGAGGAAGTCGGTCATGGCCTCCTGGATGAACTTGTTGTTGATGGCCTTCTTGGTCTGGTTCTCGTAGGAGGTCTGGGTGGAGAAGTTGTTGCTCACCAGCACCAGGGCGTCCTGAATGTCGTTGAAGGTGATCTTGGCCTCGTTCTTCTGGTACTTTCCCTGCTGCTTGAGCCAGGCGTCAATGGCGGAGACGAAGGCGGATTTCATGGCCTTCTCGGGGGAACCGCCGTGCTCCAGCCAGGAGGAGTTGTGGTAGTGCTCCACCACGGACACCTTGTTGGAGAAGCAGAAGGAGACGGACAGCTTCACCTTGTACTCAGGCTTGTCCGCCCGGTCCCGTCCCTTGCGCTCGGTCTGCCAGAACACAGGCTGGGTGAGGGGGTCCTCCCCCGCCAGCTCGGTGACATAGTCCAGGATGCCGTTTTCATATTTGAAATCGGTGGTCTTGAACTTGTTGGAGGCGATCTCCTCCTTGAAGCGGAAGGTGACCCCGGCGTTGACCACCGCCTGACGCTTCATGACGTCCAGGTAATAGTCCACGGGGATGTCGATGTCGGTAAAGACCTCCAGGTCGGGCTTCCAGCGGAAGGTGGAGCCCGTCTTTTTGCCCCGGTCGGTGGGCTCCTTGCTCAGGCCGCCCACATTTTCGCCCTTTTCAAAGTGCAGGCTGTACTTAAAGCCGTCCCGCCAGATGAAGGCGTCAAAATATTCGCTGGCATACTGGGTGGCGCAGGAGCCCAAGCCGTTGAGGCCCAGGGAGTACTCGTAGTTGTCCCCGTCGCCTCCGTACTTGCCGCCGGCGTACAGCTCACAGAACACCAGTTCCCAGTTGTACTTCTGTTCCTTCTCGTTCCAATCCACCGGGCAGCCGCGTCCCTGGTCCTCCACCTGGATGGACTTATCCAGAAAGCGGGTGACGGTAATGAGACTGCCGTGGCCCTCACGGGCCTCGTCGATGGCGTTGGACATGATCTCAAATACGGCGTGCTCGCAGCCCTCCAGCCCATCGGAGCCAAAGATGACGCCCGGGCGCTTTCGTACCCGGTCGGCTCCCTTCAGGGCGGAGATGGAGTCGTTGCCATAGCTAGGTTTTTTCTGAGCCATAGGTTCTCGTCCTCACTGTTCCAATCAAAAAATACATACCATAACAGAATAATGATACTCCAATCCATATGAAAAAGTCAAGGAATTGCACCCTTCTCCCCCTTTCCGGTATAAAAATCTCTCTTGGCACCAAACTGTATGGAGAAAGGGGGAAAAAACATGGGCTGTTTCTCCATTTTAGAAGAAAACGAGGGCATCGAAGATCAGGTCCTGGCCCGGCTGGCCCGCCTGGGGCTGGGGGCGGGCAACTGTCTGGCCTCCTCCCATCCGGCGCTGCTGGTCCTGTCTCCCAGGGCGGCCCGGGATACCTGGCAGCTCTCCATGCGCTGCCGCACTCTGCTGCTCCCCGGAGACGCCCCCACCCAGCGCTGGAATCTCCAGGCGGCCAGCGCCGTGAGCTACGGCTGCGGCCACCGGGACACCCTCACTCTATCTAGCCGGGAAGGCCCTGTGCTCTGGGCCGCCCTGCAGCGGGAGGTAGTCACCGTACAGGGCCATGTGGTGGACCGGCAGGAGTTTCCTTTAAACTGTCCCCCTGGCCAGTCTCCCCTGGTCTCCCTGGCCGTGGCGGGAACGCTGCTGCTCATGGGAGCGCCGCCGGAGTCCCTGGGGCCCTCTTGACAAACCTACCAGGTTGGGGGTACAATACAGGCACCCCACCCCCGGGGGGTGTATCTCTGGGGGATGGGAACTGTCACACAGAAAGTCTGGTGATCCCTTTGAAACAAAAGTTTTCGGTCACGGGCATGACCTGTTCCGCCTGCTCGGCCCATGTGGAGAAGGCAGTCAACAAGCTGGAGGGCGTCTCCTCCGCCGAGGTCAGTCTCATGACCAACTCCATGTCGGTGGTCTATGACGAGGCCGCCCTCTCCCCCCAGGACATCATCCAGGCGGTGGTCCAGGCGGGCTACGGCGCCTCCCTGCCCCAGGGAAAGGGCAGCGCGCAGACCGCACCCCCGCCCGGCAGCGGACTGGAGCAGGAGCTGGCCGCCATGAAGCACCGCTTCCTCTGGTCCCTGGTGTTTCTCATCCCCCTCTTTTACATCTCCATGGGCCATATGCTGGGAGCGCCTCTCCCCGCCTTCCTGCTGGGGACGGAGAACGCCGTGGCCTTCGGTCTCACCCAGCTGCTGCTCACCCTGCCCATTATGTACCTCAATGACAAATATTATAAGGTAGGCTTTCAGACCCTCCTGCGCCGCGCCCCCAACATGGACTCCCTCATCGCAGTGGGCTCCTCGGCGGCGGTGATCTACGGGGTCTTTGCCCTGTACCAGATGGGGTACGGCCTGGGCCACGGCGATCTGGAGCTGGTGGAGCGGTACCATATGGACCTGTACTTTGAGTCTGCGGGCATGATCCTCACCCTCATTACTCTGGGCAAGTTCCTGGAAACCCGCTCCAAAGGCAAGACCAGCCAGGCCATCACCCACCTCATGGACCTGGCCCCCAAGACCGCCCATGTGCTTCGGGACGGGGCGGAGGTAGAGATCCCCGTGGAGGAGGTCCGGGTGGGCGACCACATCGTGGTCCGCCCCGGCCAGTCCATCCCGGTGGACGGCGTCATTGTGGAGGGCTCCTCCGCTGTGGACGAGTCCGCCCTTACCGGAGAGTCCCTCCCTGTGGACAAGGGCCCCGGCGACAAGGTGGCCGCCGCGTCCATCAACCGCTCGGGCTCCTTCACCTTTGAGGCCCTGCGGGTGGGCGAGGACACCACCCTGTCCCAGATGATCCGCCTGGTGGAGGAGGCCGCGGCCTCCAAGGCCCCCATTGCCAAGCTTGCCGACCGGGTGGCCGGGGTGTTCGTCCCGGTGGTCATGGCCATTGCCGCCGTCACCGCCATCGCCTGGCTCATTGCCACCGGCGGCGACGTCACCCGGGCCCTCACTGCGGGGGTGGCGGTGCTGGTCATCTCCTGCCCCTGCGCCCTGGGCCTGGCCACCCCCGTGGCCATTATGGTGGGCACCGGCAAGGGTGCGGAAAACGGCATCCTCATCAAATCCGCCCAGGCTCTGGAAACCCTGCACACGGTGGACACCGTGGTGCTGGACAAGACGGGCACCCTGACCCAGGGAAAACCTGTGGTCACCGATGTGATCCCCGCCCAGGGGCTGGAGGAAAACGACCTGCTCCTGCTGGCCGCCTGTCTGGAGGGGCCCTCGGAGCACCCCGTGGCCCGGGCCATTGTGGAGGAGGCCCGCAGCCGTCAGCTGCCCCTCACCTCCCCCCAGGGCTTTTCCGCCCTTCACGGTCTGGGCGTCCGGGGTACCCTGGCAGGCCGGGCCTGTCTGGGCGGCAACCTGCGCCTGATGGAGCAGTCCAACATCCCCCTGGAGGACCTTCCCGCCCGGGGCGAAGCTCTCTCCGAGGAGGGCAAAACGCCCCTGTACTTCTCTGACGGCCAGCGGCTTCTGGGTCTCATCGCTGTGGCCGACACCCCCAAGCCCACCAGCGCCCAGGCGGTGGAGGCTTTCCATCAGCTGGGTCTGGAGGTAGTGATGCTCACCGGCGACAACCAGCGCACCGCCCAGGCCATTGGCCGACAGCTGGGGGTCACCCAGATCATGGCCGAGGTGCTGCCCCAGGATAAGGAGAGTGTGGTGCGCCGCCTTCAGGAGGAGGGCAAAAAGGTGGCCATGGTGGGCGACGGCATCAACGACGCCCCCGCCCTGGCCCGGGCCGACGTGGGTCTGGCCATCGGCGCGGGCACCGACATCGCCATGGAGTCGGCGGACATCGTGCTCATGAAGTCCGACCTGCTGGACGCCGCCGCCGCGGTGGAGCTCAGCCGGGCCACCATCCGCAACATCAAGGAGAACCTGTTCTGGGCCTTCTTCTACAACGCCCTGGGCATTCCCCTGGCCGCCGGTGTATTCTACGCCCTGGGCATCACCCACTTTATGCTCAACCCCATGTTTGCCGCCGCCGCCATGAGTCTCAGCTCGGTGTGCGTGGTATCCAACGCCCTGCGGCTGCGGATGTTTCACAGTAAGTTCAAAGCCCCCCGTCCCCAGGAGACGGTCCAGGAAGCCTGTTCCGGCGCCTGCCCCCTGGCCCAGGCGGAGAAGACCAAAGGAGGAAATGATACCATGGAAAAGAAGATCAACATTGAAGGCATGATGTGCCAGCACTGTGTGGCCCACGTGGAGAAGGCTCTCACCGCTCTGGGCGGTGTGTCCTCTGTCAAGGCCGATCTGGAGGGCAAGTGCGCCACCGTCACCCTGGCCGCCCCTGTCTCCGACCAGGAGCTGAAGGACGCGGTGACCCAGGCGGGCTATGAGGTGGTGTCCATCCAGTGAAAGCGGACCACGAACAGGTCACCCGGCTGCTGAAAACCGCCCGGGGACAGATCGACGGCATTTTGAAGATGGTGGAGGAGGACCGCTACTGCATCGACGTGTCCAACCAGCTTATGGCCACCCAGTCCATTCTGAAAAAAGCCAACCGCCTGGTGCTGAAGGCCCACATGAACTGCTGTGTGCGCCAGGCTGTGGAGAGCGGCGATCCCGAGGAAAAGCTGTCGGAGCTTGCCGCCCTTCTGGACAAATTAGCCGATTAAGCTCTTTTGGGGCGGCCTGCGGGCCGCCCCTTTTCAGCTGGAAAATCTTTGACAAATTTTCGAAAACCCGCTAAAATGTCCTTTGGCTATTGAACCTGATTATATTTAAGGAGTGACTGAGATTGAAGCACGGATTTTTCACCCGCGCGGCAGCTCTGGTCCTGGCCCTGATTCTGGCCCTGTCCTGCGTGTCCTGCGCCGGAGGCGGTTCCTCCGTCTCTTCCAGCGGAAACGGCAGCGCCAGCCAGCAGGACAGCCAGATCGTCCTCACCGACCAGGCCGGTCGTGAGGTGGTTCTGGACCATCCCGCCCAGACCGTTGTCAGCTGCTACTACATCACCACCTATGCCACCATCGCCCTGGGCGTTCAGGACCGGGTGGTCGGCCTGGAGAAGAAGGCGGACTCCCGCCCCATCTACCAGATGGCCGCCCCTGAGCTGCTGGAAAAGACCGCCGTGGGTACCCTGAAGGAGCTGGATGTGGAGGCTGTGGCCGCCCTGAAGCCTGAGTTGGTCATCCTGCCCCAGAAGCTCAGCGACTACACCGACGCCCTGACCCAGCTGGGCATCCCTGTCCTGGTGGTCAGCCCTGAGAGCCATCAGGAGCTGGTGGAGATGCTCCAGCTTCTGGGCACCGCTCTTGGTGTGGAGGACCGGGCCAAGCAGCTCACCGACTACTACCAGGAGCAGATGGACCGCATGACCCAGCTGACCCAGGATGCTGAGAAGCCCGTGGTCTACATGGGCAGCAACTCCTCCTACATGTCCACCGCTCCCGCCGCCATGTATCAGAGCTCCCTCATCGACATCGCCGGAGGCATCAATGCCGCCGCCCATCTGGATGGGGACTACTGGACCGAGGTGTCCTACGAGGACATTCTGGTCATGGCGCCCCAGGTCATCGTGATCCCCGCCGCCGCGGAGTATACCGCCCAGGACGTGCTGTCCGATCCCCAGCTGGCCGCCGTGCCCGCTGTGGCCGACGGCAAGGTCTACCAGATGCCCACCGGCATCGAGGAGTGGGACTCCCCCATTCCCTCCGGTATTCTGGGCACCATGTGGCTCACCAGTGTGCTGCATCCCGACGCCTATGCCTTTGAGGACTTCGTCGCCGACGCCCAGAACTTCTATCAGACCTTCTACGGCTTTGAGCTCGACGCCTCCCTCATCACCAAGTAACCACTGTTTTTGTTCCAGAAAGGGGAAAGCTCCATGAAGAAGAACACCCGTGACCGGGCCGCCATGGCGGCCTGTCTCCTCCTGGTGGGAGGGTTGGGGGTGGCTTCTCTTCTCGTGGGAAGCTTTCCCCTTTCCCTTTCTCAGATCCTCTCCATCCTGTCCGGGGGCATGGAGGGCTCCATGGAGGCCCAGGTCTTTTGGCAGCTGCGCCTGCCCCGCATGTGCATGGGGCTGCTGTCCGGCTGGGCGCTGGGCATGGCAGGCGGAGTCTATCAGACCGTGTTCCGCAACCCTCTGGCCTCCCCCGACCTCACCGGCGTGGCCTCCGGGGCCTCCCTGGGCGCGGCCTGCGCCATCGTATTGGGGGCGGGCACCCGGCTGCAGATCATGACCGGCTCCTTTGTGCTGGGCATGGTCTCCCTGGTGCTGGTGCTGCTGCTGGTGGGAGCCGCCCGGCTGGAGCGCACGGGTAGCTATGTGCTGGCAGGCGTCATCGTCTCCTCCCTGGCTGAAGCGGGACTCATGACCTTGAAGGTCATGGCCGACCCGGAGCGGGAGCTGGCCGCCATCGAGGTGTGGACCATGGGCAGTCTCTCCTCCATGACGGCGGACAAGCTGCCCATCCCCGCTCTGGCGGTGGTGCTGTGCTCCGCCGTGCTGCTGCTGGTGCGCCGTCAGGCCGCCATGCTTTCCCTGGGAGAGGAGAGCGCCCGGAGCATGGGACTGGCCCCAGCCGTGTGGCGTGCCATTCTCCTGTCCGTCACCACCCTGATGGTGGCCGCCGTGGTATCGGTGACGGGCGCTATCGCCTTTGTGGGTCTGGTGGCCCCCCACATCGCCCATTTGCTACTGGGCCGTCGGGGCGGCCCCTACCTCTTCCTATGCGCCCTGGTTGGCGGCGCCATCCTGCTGGCCGCCGACCTGCCCGCCCGCATCTTCACCCTGCCCCTGAGCATTTTTACCGTGCTGCTGGCCGTCCCCGTGCTGGGGGTCCTGCTGTGCCGGAGAAAGGAGGAGCGCGATGCTTGAGGTCAAAGGACTCTGGGCAGGCTATTCCTCCCCGGTGCTCCAGGGGGTCTCCTTCTCGGTGGCCCAGGGGGAGCTGGCCGCCATTCTGGGCCGCAACGGCAGCGGCAAATCCACCCTGCTGCGGGCCCTGACGGGCAGCGCCAAGGTGTCCCAGGGCCAGGTGCTCATTCAGGGCCGGGACTGTCTGCCCCTCTCCGCCCGCCAGCGGGCCCGGCACATGGCTCTGCTTCCCCAGGTCATCGCCCCCTCCTCCGGCCTGCGGGCGGAGGAGATCATTGAAATGGGCCGCTACCCCTGGGAGAGCCCCCTGCGTCCCGGAGGGGCCCGCAGCCGGCAGCTGGTACACCAGGCCGCCCGGGAATTTGGGGTAGAGCACCTGCTGGACCAGGACTGCTCTGTTCTCAGCCAGGGGCAGCGCCAGCTGGTGCAGCTGGCCCGGGTGGTGGTCCAGGACGCCCCCGTCCTGCTGCTGGACGAGCCCAACAGCGCCCTGGATTTCCCCAACACCCACCTGCTCTTCCGCACCCTCACCTCCCTTTTGGAGCGGGACGCCCGCTGCGCCCTGGTGGTGCTCCACGACCCCGCCCTGGCTCTGCGCTGGTGCAGCCGCCTGTTCCTTCTGGAGGGGGGCACCATCACGGGGGAGATCCGGCCCAAAACCGCCTCCGCCCAGGAAATCCAGGAGAAATTGGCCCGTCTGTACCCTGGAATCCGGGTCAAACAGGACAAGGAAAGCGGGTATTTCTTCTGTACCATTGAGTAAAAAGGAGAATTTTGGGGTTTCAGCGGGTTTTTTTATGAATTTTGTGTGAACGGCCGATTTTTTTGGTATAATGTCTCTCGTTTCCAAAAATACATTAGTGACTGGGAGGAGAAACATGGAGCGTTCCAAACAATATTCCACTCCCTACGAATTTGAGGGTCCCCTGCCTCTGAAGCAGGCCATCCCTCTGGGCCTGCAGCATGTGCTGGCCATGTTCGTGGGAAACCTGACCCCGATCCTGATCATCACCAACCTGTGCGCCGCGGGCGGCGGCGCGGAGGACTTCGCCGCCATCCAGGTGGTGCTGCTGCAAAACGCCATGCTCATCGCGGGCATCGTCACCCTGATCCAGCTGTTCTCCGTGGGCCCTGTGGGCGGCAAGGTACCCATCATCATGGGCACCAGCTCTGGCTTCATCGGCGTGTTCCAGAGCGTGGTCAAGGTCATGGGCGGCGGCATTTTGTCCTACGGCGCCATTATGGGCGCGTCCATTCTGGGCGGCCTGTTTGAGACCGTGCTGGGCGCGTTCCTGAAGCCCCTGCGCCGCTTCTTCCCCGCTGTGGTCACCGGTACCGTGGTGCTGTCCATCGGCCTGTCCCTCATCAGCGTGGGCGTGGGCTCCTTCGGCGGCGGCACCTCTGCCAACGACTACGGCTCTCTGGAGAACCTGCTCATCGGCCTTGCCGTCATGGTCATCGTGCTGGCCTTCAAGCACGGAGCCAAGGGTCTGGCCAGCTCCTCCTGCATCCTCATCGGCATCATCTGCGGCTATGTGATCTGCGCCATTCTGCCCCTGTTCCTGTCCACCACCGGCGTCACCGCCGAGGGTGTGGAGTACACCAAGGCTTGGGTGCTCAACTGGGACAAGGTGGCTCAGGCCAGCTGGTTCTCCATTCCCGAGCTGATGCCCGTCAAGCCCGTGTTTGACCTGCGGGCCATCATCCCCGTGATGATCATGTTCATCGTCACCGCCGTGGAGACCGTGGGCGACATCTCCGGCGTCACCGAGGGCGGCATGGGCCGCGAGGCCACCGACCAGGAGCTGGCCGGCGGCGTCATGTGCGACGGTCTGGGCTCCTCCCTGGCTGCCGTGTTCGGCGTGCTGCCCAACACCTCCTTCAGCCAGAACGTGGGCCTGGTGACCATGACCAAGATCGTCAACCGCACCGCTCTGGCCTGCGGCGCCGTGTTCCTGGTGCTGTGCGGCCTGTTCCCCAAGCTGGCGGCCATCATCTCCATCATGCCCCAGAGCGTGCTGGGCGGTGCGGCGGTCATCATGTTCTCCTCCATCGTCATGAGCGGTATCCAGCTCATCACCAAGGAGCCCCTCACCGGCCGGAACATGTCCATCGTGTCCGTGGCCCTGGGCCTGGGCTACGGCCTGGGCGCCAACAGCGCGGTGCTCTCCGGCCTGCCCCAGGCGGTGCAGCTCATCTTCGGCGGCTCCGGCATCGTCCCCGCCGCCTTCGTGGCCATCATCATGAACGTGCTCCTGCCCAAGGAGAAGGCGTAAAAAAAGAAACCCTCCGGCGACACCGCCGGAGGGTTTTCGTTCGAAAAGTCCCCTTCGCAACCCAAATTTGCGCCATAGTTGATGGACGCAACCGGGCTATTTTGCTATACTCTCCTCAGAAACTGCAAGGAGGAGTCGCTATGGAACAATCATTGATTCCCACTGTCCTGGGGCTGATCATCTTCCTGCTCATCTGGGGCATGGTGATCTACCTGGTGATCCTGCTCATCCGGGCGCTGCGGAAATACATCGGCAGCCAGGAGGTGCGGCGGGAGAAGCAGGCGGTAAAGCGCTCCCTGGGAGAGGTGCTGAAGGGCCACCGCACCCGGTGCAAGATGACCCAGGAGTTTGTGGCCGAGTCTCTGGGGGTGAGCCGCCAGGCAGTGAGCAAGTGGGAGAGCGGGGTGTCCGACCCCAGCACCTCCAACCTGCTGGCCCTGGCCAAGCTATACGGCGTCACGGCAGAGGAGCTTCTGCGGGAGGCGGTTTGACCGCCTCCCATTTTTCTGTTATGATTTGTCAGAAACAGGGGAATATGATATAATAAAAGATACGACAACACACAGGGAGGTAACACTGTGCTGACCATCAAAAACTATGTCAGAGCCCAGAGCCTGGACGAGGCCTACGAGCTCTGCCAAAAGAAGAACAACGTGGTCCTAGGCGGAATGCTGTGGCTGAAAATGCAGCACAACAGCGTCAACACCGCCATCGACCTGTCCGGCCTGGGACTGGACCAGATCGAGGAGACCGAGGGCGTCTGGCGTCTGGGGGCCATGGTCTCTCTGCGGGCTCTGGAGCTCCACCCCGGTCTCAATGACCTGACCCAGGGTGCTCTGCGGGAGAGCGTGCGCCACATCGTGGGCGTGCAGTTCCGCAATCTGGCCACGGTGGGCGGCAGCGTCTTTGGCCGCTTCGGCTTCTCCGACGTGCTCACCCTGCTGCTGGCTCTGGACGCCCGGGTGGTGCTGCACCACGGCGGCGAGATGGCCCTGAAGGACTTTGCCGCCGCCCCCCGCCAGAAGGACATCCTCACCCACATCATCATCCCCAAGGCCCCCCGCCGGGTGGTCTACCTGTCCCAGCGCAACGTGTCCACCGACTTCCCCGTGCTCACCTGCGCTCTGTCCCGGTGCGAGGGGACCTACACCTGCGTCATCGGCGCCCGGCCCCAGAAGGCCGCTGTCTTTGCCGACGAGAAGGGCATCCTGTCCGGCGGCGTCACCCCCGACAGCGCCCGGGCCTTTGCCGAAGACGTGGCCGCCCGTGCCCGCTTTGGAAGCAACATCCGCGCCGGTGAGGAGTACCGCCGGGAGATCTGCCAGGTACTGGTCCGCCGAGGCCTGCTGGCTATGGAGGAGAATTGACCCATGGAGATCAAGCTGACCTTGAATGGAAAACCCGTAACCGTCTCCATCCAGGCGGACACCCTGCTCATTGACTTTCTCCGCGCCCACGGCTGTCTCAGCGTCAAGCGGGGCTGTGAGACGGCCAACTGCGGCCTGTGCACCGTCCTCATGGACGGCACCCCCGTGCTCTCCTGTTCGGTGCTGGCCGCCCGGGCCGACGGACACGCGGTGCAGACCCTGGAGGGCCTTCAGGAGGAGGCCTCCGACTTTGTCACCTTCATTGCCGACCAGGGCGCGGAGCAGTGCGGCTTCTGTAACCCCGGCTTTGTCATGAACACCATCGCCCTGCTGCGGGAGAACCCCGATCCCACCGACGATGAGATCCGGGCCTATCTGGCGGGCAACCTGTGCCGCTGCTCTGGCTACGAGGGCCAGCTGCGGGGCATCCGGGCCTATCTGAACCACAAGAAACAGGGCTGAGGAGGGCAGCATGGAACAGAAGAATTTATCGTTTGTTGGGCAGCCTGTACGGAAGAAGGACGCCATGGCCCTTCTGCTGGGCAAGCCCGTGTACGTGGACGACGTCACCCCCCGGGACTGCCTGGTGGTCAAGGTGCTGCGCAGCCCCCACGCCCACGCCCTCATTGAGGAGATCAACACCGACATCGCCAAAAAGGTCCCCGGCGTGGCGGCGGTGTACACCTATCAGGATGTGCCTCAGAAGCGCTTCACCATGGCGGGCCAGACCTACCCCGAGCCCTCTCCCTACGACCGGCTGATCCTGGATCAGCGGGTGCGCTTTGTGGGAGACGCGGTGGCCATTGTGGCCGCCGAGGACGAGGCGGCCGCCGACAAGGCCCTGAAACTCATCAAGGTGAAGTATCAGGTGCTGGAGCCCGTTCTGGACCCCCACGACGCTTTGGACGGCCCCATCCTGGTCCACCCCGAGGACAACTGGCAGGCTCTGTGCCCTGTGGGCGCGGACAACAAGCGCAACCTGTGCGCCAGCGAGACCTGCTCCGACGGAGATGTGGACGCCATTCTGGCCCAGTGCGACCAGGTGGTGGACCATGTGTACCACACCAAGGCCTGCAACCAAGCCATGATGGAGACATTCCGCACCTACACCGAGATGGACCCCTACGGTCGTCTCCACGTCATCTCCTCCACCCAGATCGTCTTCCACGTGCGTCGCATCCTGGCCAACGCCCTGGACATCCCCAAGTCCAAGATCCACGTGGAGAAGCCCCGCATCGGCGGCGGCTTCGGCGCCAAGCAGTCTGTGGTGGCCGAGATCTATCCCGCCTTCGTCACCTGGAAGACGGGCCGGGCCGCCAAGATGATCTACACCCGGGAGGAGAGTCAGATCGCCGCCTCCCCCCGCCACGAGATGGAGGTCCACGTGCGCCTGGGCGCCAGCAAGGACGGCACCATCCGTGCCATTGACGTATACACCCTGTCCAACACCGGCGCCTACGGCGAGCACGGCCCCACCACCGTGGGCCTGTCCGGCCACAAGTCCATCCCCCTGTACACCGGCAATCTGGAAGCCTTCCGCTTTGCCTACGACGTGGTGTACACCAACCGCCAGTCCGCCGGCGCCTACCGGGGCTACGGCGCCACCCAGGGCATCTTCGCCGTGGAGTCCGCCGTCAACGAGCTGGCCGCCCGTCTGGGCATGGACCCCGTGGCCATCCGGGAGAAGAACATGGTCCGGGAGGGCCAGGTGATGTCCGCCTACTACAACGAGCAGGCCAACGCCTGCGCTCTGGACCGCTGCCTGGCCCGGTGCAAGGAGCTCTTTGACTGGGACAAGAAGTTCCCCATGCGGGACATGGGCAACGGCAAGGTGCGCACCGCCGGCGTGGCCATGGCCATGCAGGGCTCCGGCATCTCCGGCGTGGACGTGGGCTCTGCCACCATCAAGCTCAGCGACGAGGGCTTCTATAACCTGTCCATCGGCGCGGCGGACATGGGCACGGGCTGCGACACCATTCTGGCCCAGATGGCCGCCGAGTGTCTGGACTGCTCCGTGGACAACATCGCCGTTTTCGGTGCCGACTCCGACGCCTCCCCCTACGACTCGGGCTCCTACGCCTCTTCCACCACCTACGTCACCGGCAAGGCTGTGGAGCAGGCCTGCCGCCAGCTGAAGGAAAATATCTGCGCCATCGCCGCCCAGATGCTGGACTGCCAGCCCCAGGACGTGGAGTTTACCGGCAGCGCCGTGCGCCGTCTGGACGGCAAGGGCGAGGTCTCTCTGAAGGACATCGCCACCAAGTCCATGTGCGGCAACGCCATCCCCGTTCAGGTCACCTACACCCACACCTCCCCCGTCTCCCCGCCCCCCTTCATGGTAGGCATGGTGGAGATCGAGCTGGACAAGGAGACCGGCTCGGTAGAGGTGCTGGACTACGTGGCCGTGGTGGACTGCGGCACTCCCATCAACCCCAACCTGGCCCGGGTCCAGACCGAGGGCGGCATCGTCCAGGGCATCGGCATGGCCCTGTTTGAGGAGATCACCTACAATGAGAAGGGCCGCATGGCGGAAAACTCCTTCATGCAGTACAAGATCCCCACCCGTCTGGACATGGGACACCTGCGGGTGGAGTTTGAGTCCAGCTACGAGCAGACCGGTCCCTTCGGCGCCAAGTCCATCGGCGAAATCGTCATCAACACTCCCTCTCCCGCCATCGCCCACGCCATCTTCAACGCCACCGGCGTGTGGCACCGGGAGCTGCCCATCACCCCGGAGAAGGTGCTTATGGGCATGAAGCACCGTGGCTGAACATCTCATCTATCTGGCCGCGGGGAGCGCCCGGCGCTTTGGCAGCAATAAGCTGCTGTGCCCTGTGGACGGAAAACCGCTCTTTCAGCACGGGCTAGACACCTTGACCCGGGCCGCCCGGCAGCGGGAGGACTGCACCCTCACGGTGGTCTCCCGCTACCCCCAAATTCTGGCCGCCGCCCGGGCAGCGGGAGGTACGGCCGTGGACTGCCCGGACAGCGTGCTGGGTCTGTCTTACACCATCCGCGCCGCTCTGGACAGCCTGGAGCCCCTGGCGTCTGAGGACATTTTGGTCTTTGCCGTGGCCGACCAGCCCTGGCTCACTCCCTCTTCGGTGGTGCGCCTGCTGGAGGCGGCCCGCTCCGGCGCGCCGGGCGGGACCCTGTGCTGGGAAGGCCAGGTAGGCAGCCCCACCTTCTTTTCCGCCGCTCTGGTCCCCCAGCTGCGCGCCCTCACTAGCGACCAAGGGGGACGGCGGGTGCTGAAGGCTCTGGGAGACGCCTGCATCCAGGTCCCGGCGGAAAACGCCAGGGAGCTGGAGGACGTGGATCTTCCCTCAGATTTATAAAAAACGCGACCCGGAAGAACGTTCCTTCCGGGGCGCGTTTTTTATTATAGCTGCTTGTGCCGCTTCTCCCAGCGGTCCACCAGCCACAGGCCGCCCAGACCGCACAGGGTGCCGATGATGGCCCCCGCCAGCACGTCGCTGGGATAGTGGACTCCCACATACAGCCGGGACAGGCCCATAAGGACCGCCTGAATGAGGGCGGCAGCCCGCCATCCCCCTTTTTTTGCCGTTCCAAACCAGGCCACCCCCGCGGCAAAGGCGGCGCAGGTATGGCCCGAGGGGAAGGAGTTGGGGTCCCCCGAGGTGAGCAGGGGGATGAGGCCCTCCACCACGGTATAGGGCCGGGGCCGGGAGACCAGGTGCTTGAGCACCACATTGGTACACAGCAGGCCCAGCACCATGGCGCACAGGGCTGTGGCCCCCGCCCGGCGGGTGGGCTTCCAGCACAGCATGGCCACCGACACCATGATCCAGACGATTCCCGCGTTTCCCAGGGTGGTATACAGCTTTACCAGCGGGTCCAGCACCCCCTGGCGGATACATTCCTGAATCCAGAGCAGCACCTGTTCATCCAAGGCTTGAATTGCAGCAGGCATGGTTTTCCCCTTTCCGTCCTTGACCGCACTTCCGGTCTCGGATATAATAAGGATTGTATTTCCCCGGATTTTCTTATAAAACCGGGATGATTTTTCCTATTATACCCGCTTTTTCCTCCCTTCGCAAGGGCGGGTTTGTCCATATTTCAGGAGGTCCTACCCCATTGAAGCAGATCATTTGCCTCTCCGAGGAACCCTGGAGTGCCTCCCCAGGCCGTACCCAGCAGCTGGTGTCCCGGCTGAAAAACACCCAGGTCCTCTATTTTTCCCCCGCCCCCAACTGGCGGGACGCCGCCTTTCGAAAAAAAGGCCGCCAGGTGAAACAGAATATCACCACCTACATTCTTCCCCCCATTCTCCCCGTAGATGAGCGCTTCGGCGGCCTGTTCCGCATGGAGCAGACCAAGCTGGCCCGGTTCATCTCCGCCAAAGCCGCCCGCCACCGCTTCCGCGCCCCCCTGCTGTGGACCACTTCCCCCGAGCACGTCCATCTGCTGGACCGCCTGGACTACGACGGTCTGATCTACGACTGCGACCGGGAGTGGGCCGATCTGCCCCTGCCCTGGGAGGGCACCCTGGCCTCCACCGCCGACGTGGTTTTTGCCGCCTCGGAGGATCTGGTGGACCGGCTCTCCCCCTGCAGCCCCAACATCGCCCTGCTGCCCAACGGGGGCACCCACGGACTTTTCTCCCGGCACGTCCCCAAAAAGCGTCCGGAGTCTGCCCGCCCGGTGCTGGCCTGGGTGGGAGACATCCATCCCGGCCTGGACCTCTCTCCCCTGCTGTACGCCGCCAAGGCCCGGCCCGACTGGACCTTCCTGCTGCTGGGACGGCGGGAGGGAAACCCGCTGCTGCGCTCCCTCTCCCGTCTGCCCAACGTGGTGCTGCGCGCCCAGTGTCCCCTGATGGAGGTGCCCGAGTATCTGAAGGACTGCCGTGTGCTCCTCAACCTGCTGGACCAGGACCAGCCGGACAGCGACGTGGTGTCCAGCCGCATGTACGACTATCTGTCCACCGGCCTGCCCATCGTCACCATGCTGTGGCCTGACCAGGTGGAGGTCTTCCCCGACGTGGTCTACGCCGCCCACTCCAACCAGGAATTTTTGACCCTGTGCCAGCACGCTCTGGAGGAGGTCTCCCCCTGGGCCATGGAGCGCCGCCGCAGCCACGGAGCGGCCGCGGCCTGGTCCCGGCGCAGCGAGGAGGTCTCCCGGATTCTGGAAACTGCCGGCCTTCTTTAACATATTTCCCCGCTTTTTGTCCATTTCCTACCGCGACAACTTCCCTCCCATTTTCCCCCGGAGGATTGTACAAGCCTACGAATTTGCCGGGATGTCTTGCATCTTTCCCATTTCTTCGATAAAATAGAGACCTAAGTGATGCAAAAGGAGGAGCGTTCCATGGGCTGCCGGATGCTGTTCACCACTATGATTCAGAAGTTCCGATTCCATGGCCGCAATCTGTCCAAATACGCCAATTTATAACCAAACAGGCTGTCTGTCTACCCGCAGATGGCCTGTATTTTTTCTTTCCCGGCGAAGTTTCTTCGCCGGGACTGTTCCTTTGGTTAGAGTTTCGAAAGGAGAATGGTTTTATGAGCAAAAAAGTCGCCGTGATCATGGGGTCCGACAGCGATTGGCCTGTGGTAAAGGGGGCCTGCCAGCAGCTGAAAGAGTATGGCATCCCCTTTGAGGCCCACATCATGAGCGCCCACCGCACCCCCGCCGCCGCCGCGGAATTTGCCAAGAACGCCCGCAAGAACGGCTTTGGCGTTCTCATCTGCGCCGCGGGCATGGCCGCCCACCTGGCCGGCGCCTTCGCCGGAAATTCCACCCTCCCCGTCATCGGCATCCCCATGAAGGGCGGCATGATGGACGGTCTGGACGCCCTGCTGGCCACCGTTCAGATGCCCAGCGGCATCCCCGTTGCCACCGTGGCCGTGGGCGGCGCCAAGAATGCCGCCGTGCTGGCCGCCCAGATCCTGGCCGTCTCTGACGACGCTCTGGCCGCCAAGCTGGACCAGGCCCGCGCCGACATGGCCGAGCAGATCGCCGCCAAGGAGCAGAAACTCCAGAGTGAGCTGGAGGGCTGATCTTCTCCACCCGCGTTATTTCGTGTACCTCATTGTTACAATGATTTCAAAAAAGGAAGGAACGATTGCAATGAACAAGATCGAGCAGCTTTACGAGGGCAAGGCCAAGAAGGTTTTCTCCACCGAGGACCCCAACGTGGTCATCGTCTCCTACAAGGATGACGCCACCGCTTTTGACGGTCTGAAGAAGGGCACCATCACCGGTAAGGGCGCCATCAACAACCAGATGACCAACTTCCTCATGCAGCAGCTGGAGAAGGCCGGCGTGCCCACCCACTTCGTTGAGGAGCTCAGCGAGCGGGAGACCGCGGTGAAGAAGGTCACCATCGTGCCCCTGGAGGTCATCATCCGCAACGTGTCCGCCGGCTCCTTCGCCAAGCGCTACGGCGTGGAGGAGGGCATCGTGTTCGACGAGCCCACCATCGAGTTCTCCTACAAGAACGACGATCTGCACGATCCCCTCATCAACGACTATCACGCCGTTGCCCTGAAGCTGGCCACCTGGGATGAGATCGAGACCATCAAGAAGTACGCCTTCGCTGTCAATGAGTTCCTGAAGAAGACCCTGCTGGAGTGCGGCGTCACCCTGGTGGACTTCAAGCTGGAGTTCGGTAAGACCGCCGACGGCACCATCGTCCTGGCCGACGAGATCAGCCCCGACACCTGCCGTTTCTGGGATTCCAAGACCGGTGAGAAGCTGGACAAGGACCGTTTCCGCCGCGACCTGGGCAACGTGGAGGGCGCTTATCAGGAGATGAGCCGCCGCCTCATGGGCAAGTAAGCTCCACACCATACAATCTGACATGAATGAGAAGATAGGAGGCGGCCCTGTTCCCCTCCTATCCTCTCTTTCCACCATAAAGCACATCGAACCGAATCAGGGAGGAACACAATGGGAGGCTTTTTTGGCGCCGTCGCACATCAGGATGTGACGCTGGACATTTTCTTCGGAGTGGACTACCACTCCCACCTGGGCACCCGCCGGGGCGGCATGCTCATCTATGACGAGAAGGACGGCTTCCAGCGTCAGATCCATTCTATCGAGAACACCCCCTTCCGCACGAAATTTGAGAAGGATCTCTCCGATTTCCACGGAAACTATGGCATCGGCTGCATCAGCGACACCGATCCCCAGCCCCTGCTGGTCCGCTCCCACCTGGGGCTGTACGCCATCACCACGGTGGGCATCATCAACAACGCGGATGAGCTGATCCAGCGCTACTTCTCCGACCACGGACACCAGTTCATGGCCATGAGCTCCGGCAAGGTCAACGCCACCGAGCTGGCCGCCGCCCTCATCAACCAGAAGGACGACCTGGTCAGCGGCATTCTCCACGCCCAGGAGGAGATCCAGGGCTCCTTGACCCTGCTGATCCTCACCGACAAGGGCGAGATCATCGCCGCCCGTGACCGGGTGGGCCGTCTGCCCGTGCTGGTGGGCAAGAAGGAGGGCGCCCACTGCGTCTCCTTTGAGTCCTTCGCCTACCATAAGCTGGGCTATCATGACGCCTACGAGCTGGGCCCCCGGGAGATCGTCCGCATCACCCCCGACCAGGTGGAGACCCTCTCCCCCGCCGGTCAGGAGATGAAGATCTGCGCCTTCCTGTGGACCTACTACGGCTACCCCAACTCCAACTACGAGGGCATGAACGTGGAGGTCATGCGCTACCGCAACGGTGAGATCATGGCCCGTGACGAGGTGGCCCGGGGACAGCTGCCCAAGGTGGACTATGTGGCTGGCGTGCCCGACTCCGGCGTTCCCCACGCCATCGGCTTTGCCAACCGCAGCGGCAAGCCCTTTGCCCGTCCCTTCGTGAAGTACACCCCCACCTGGCCCCGCTCCTTCATGCCCACCAACCAGGAGGTGCGCAACCAGGTGGCCAAGATGAAGCAGATCCCTGTCCCCGAGCTCATCGAGGGCAAGAAGCTGCTCTTTGTGGACGACTCCATCGTCCGGGGCACTCAGCTGCGTGAGACCGTGGAATTTCTCTACGAGTCCGGCGCGGAGGAGGTCCACATGCGCTCCGCCTGTCCCCCCATCATGTACAGCTGCAAGTACCTGAACTTCTCCCGGGGCAACTCCGATATGGACCTGCTGGCCCGGCGCACCGTTCAGGAGCTGGAGGGCGACGAGGGCCAGCAGCACCTGGAGGAGTACGCCGACGGTACCACAGAGCGCGGCCAGTGCATGCTGAAGACCATCTGCGAAAAGTTCGGCTTCACCTCTCTGGGTTACCAGTCCCTGGACGGCCTGCTGGAGGCCATCGGCCTGGACCGCAGCAAGGTGTGCACCTACTGTTGGAACGGCAAGGAGTAATTCTCCTTCCTCTCCTTTTGAAATCTTGCAGAAATCGAGGTCTTGCACATGTCACACATCCATGAAGAATGCGGCGTATTTGGTCTTTACTGCACCGATCCTCAGCGCAGCGCCGCCGCCACCGTTTACAGCGCCCTCTTTGCCCTGCAGCACCGGGGGCAGGAGAGCGCAGGTATGGCCATCAATGACGATGGCGTCATCACAAGCCACAAGGACGTGGGACTTGTCAGCGAGGTCTTTACTCCCCAAGTCATGGAACACATGGGCCAGGGCCAGATCGCCGTGGGCCATGTGCGCTACGCAACCACCGGACTGAAAAGCCGGGAAAACGCCCAGCCCCTGGTCATCAACCATGTGAAGGGCTCTATGGTCCTGGCACACAACGGCAACCTCACCAACGCCGCTGAGCTGCGGGAGAAGCTGGAGCTGTCCGGCGCCATCTTCCACACCACCAGCGACACCGAGGTCATCGCCTACACCATCACCAGCCAGCGCCTGCACACCCCCTCCATTGAGGAGGCCGTGGCCGAGACCATGGACCTCATCCAGGGGGCCTACTCCCTGGTCATCATGTCCGCCCAGAAGCTCATTGCCGCCCGGGACCCCAACGGCTTCCGCCCCCTGTGCATCGGCACCGTGGAGGACGGTTATGTCTTTGCCTCGGAGAGCTGCGCCCTGGACGCCATCGGGGCCAAGTTCGTCCGGGACGTGGAGCCCGGCGAGATCGTGGTGGTGGACAAAAACGGCCTGCGCAGCATCACCAGCCACTGCAACCAGTGTAAGAGCAGCCTGTGCGTCTTTGAGTTTATCTACTTCGCCCGGCCCGACTCGGTGATGGACTGCGCCAGTGTCCACGAGGCCCGTCTGCGGGCCGGAGCCTTCCTGGCTCTGGAGCATCCCGTCCAGGCGGACATCGTCATCGGCGTGCCCGACAGCGGCCTGGACGCCGCCATCGGCTACGCCCGCCAGTCCGGCATCCCCTACGGCATCGGCTTTATCAAAAACAAATATATCGCCCGCACCTTCATCGCCCCCGGCCAGAAATCCCGCCAGGACAAGGTGCGGCTCAAGCTCAACCCCATCGCCTCGGTGGTGAAGGGCAAGCGTGTGGTGATGATCGACGACTCCATCGTCCGTGGCACCACCTCGGAGCGCATCGTGCGCCTTCTGCGGGAGGCCGGCGCCACCGAGGTCCACGTCCGGGTCTCGGCGCCCCCCTTCCTGCACCCCTGCTACTTCGGCACCGACATCGACTCCCGGGACCACCTCATCGCCTGCAACCACACCCCCGAGGAGATCGCCAAGATCATCGGCGCAGACAGCCTGGGCTATCTCAGCGTGGACAGCGTCCACAAGCTGGCCAACGGCTGCAAGCGCACCTTCTGTGACGGGTGCTTTACCGGTCACTACCCCGTCTCCGTTCCCCAGGAACGGGAAAAATTCCGCTTTGAACAAAAACTCTCCCAAGCGAATGAATCTTGACTGCAGGAGGTTTCTCCCATGAAAAATTCTCACTCTGCTTCCTACGCCGCCGCCGGCGTAGACGTCACCGCCGGCTACGAGGCGGTAGAGCGCATCAAGCCCATGGTGGAGTCCACCTATATTCCCGGCGTCATGGGCACTCTGGGCGGCTTTGGCGGCATGTTTGCCCCCGATATGGCCGGAATGAAAAAGCCTGTGCTGGTCTCCGGCACCGACGGCGTGGGCACCAAGCTGCGTGTGGCCCAGCTGCTGAACAAGCATGACACCATCGGCATTGACTGCGTGGCCATGTGCGTCAACGACATCATCTGCGGCGGCGCCGCTCCCCTGTTCTTCCTGGACTACATCGCCTGCGGCAAGAACGACCCCGTGCGCATCGCCGAGATCGTCTCCGGCATCACCGAGGGCTGCCGCCAGTCCGAGTGCGCCCTGGTGGGCGGCGAGACCGCTGAGCACCCCGGCCTCATGCCCGACGAGGACTACGACGTGGCCGGTTTCTCCGTGGGCATCGTGGACGAGGAGAAGATCATTGACGGCAAGAAGCTCTCCCAGGGCGATGTGCTCATCGGCCTGGGCTCCACCGGCGTGCACTCCAACGGCTTCTCCCTGGTACGCAAGGTGCTGGACGTGGAGAACGCCGACCTCACCTCCCCCATGGAGGAGCTGGGCGGCAAGAGCCTGGGCGAGACCCTGCTCACCCCCACCCGCATCTATGTCAAGGCTATCAAAGCCCTGCTGAAGGCCGGTGTGGACATCCACGCCATCAGCCACATCACCGGCGGCGGCTTCTATGAGAACGTGCCCCGCATGATGACCGAGGGCCTCACCGCCCAGATCAAGCTGGACACCTTCCCCCGCCTGCCCATCTTCGACCTCATCCAGAAGAAGGGCGATATCCCCGAGCGGGATATGTACAACACCTTCAACATGGGCATCGGCATGATCCTGGCCCTTCCCGCCCAGCAGGCCGCCCAGGCCCTGGAGATCCTGAAGGCCGCCGGCGAGCAGGCCTACCAGATCGGCCAGGTGGTCTCCGGCGAGGCCGGTGTGGAGCTGGTCTGAGGAGGTGCGGCCCATGGCGAAGCGAATTGCCGTGCTGGTCTCCGGCGGCGGCACCAACCTTCAGGCCCTCATTGACGCCCAGCAGCGGGGCGAGATCATCGGCGGCGAGATCGCCGCGGTCATCGCCTCCAACCACGAGGCCTACGCTCTGGAGCGGGCCCAGAAGGCGGACATTCCCACCTATGTGGTGGCCCGGAAGGCCTACTCCTCCAGCCAGGCCATGACCCAGGCCCTGGTGGAGCGCCTCCAGTCTCTGGACATCGACCTGGTGGTGCTGGCGGGCTTCATGGTCATCCTCACCAGCGAGATGGTCCAGGCCTACCCCAACGCCATCCTCAACGTCCACCCCGCCCTCATCCCCTCCTTTGCCGGACCGGGCTGCTATGGCCTGCATGTCCACGAGAAGGCCCTGGAGTACGGCGTGAAGCTCTCCGGCGCCACCGTCCACTTCGTCAGCGAGGAGTGCGATGGCGGTCCCATCGTCTCTCAGAAAGCGGTGGAGGTGCTGCCTGACGACACCCCAGAGACCCTGCAGCGGCGCATCATGGAGCAGTGCGAGTGGAAGCTGCTGCCCCAGGCCGTGTCCCTGTTCTGCCAGGGACGGCTGAAGGTGGAGGGCCGCAAGGTCAGAATCCTGTAAAAGCCGGAACACCAAATTGACAAAGGCGCGCCGGATATGTTACCATAATCAAGCGGTATGACTGACGGAAGTGGAAGGAACCACGGGGAGTACCGCCTCTGAAGAGCCGACCGTCTGGGCGCACCTCGTAGAAAAGCGTGGTGCGCCCTTTTTTGCCCACAATTCACGAAAAGGAGCATTTTTATGGAGATCCTGGACTTTCAGAAACTGCTGGAGCAGCACCCCTACCCCGGCCGCGGCATCATGCTGGGCCGCTCCGCTGATAACAAGAGCGCTGTCATCGCCTACTTCATCATGGGCCGCAGCGAGAACAGCCGCAACCGTGTCTTTGAGGCCACCGAGGACGGCATCCGCACTCGGGCCTTTGACGAGAGCAAGATGGTAGACCCCTCTCTCATCATCTATCATCCCGTGCGCAAGGTGGGGGATGTGACCGTGGTCACCAACGGCGACCAGACCGACACCATCCGGGACGGCCTGCTGGAGGGCAAGAGCTACATCGAGGCCCTGCGCACCCGCTGCTACGAGCCTGACGGCCCCAACTACACCCCCCGCATCTCCGGCGTGGTGGAGAAGGACGGCGCCTTCTGCCTGTCCATCCTGAAGTCCGCCGACGGCGACCCCACCTGCAACCACCGCTACTTCTACGAGTACGACGCTCCTCTGGCCGGTGAGGGCCGCTTCATCCACACCTACCAGGAGAACCTGGACCCCCTGCCCTCCTTTGAAGGTGAGCCCCGCCGGGTGGCCATCACCGCTCCCGACGCCAAGACCCTGGCTCAGCAGGTGTGGGAGAGCCTGAACGGGGACAACAAGGTATCCCTTTACGTCAGCTACATCGACCTTGCCACCGGCAACGCGGACAGCGTGATCATCAACAAGCACGCCTGAGTTTGATCCATACCCAACCAAGAGAAGAGAGAAAGGAAGGTTTTCCATGACCGAACTGGAACTGAAATACGGCTGCAACCCCAACCAGAAGCCCGCCCGCATCTTTATGGAGGAGGGTGAGCTGCCCCTGCAGGTGCTCAACGGCAAGCCCGGCTACATCAACTTTATGGACGCCCTCAACTCCTGGCAACTGGTGAAGGCCCTGAAGAAGGCCACCGGCCTGCCCGCCGCCGCCTCCTTCAAGCACGTCTCCCCCGCCGGCGCCGCCCTGGGCCTGCCCCTGACCGACGTGGAGCGCCACATCTACTTTGCCCCCGAGGGCGAGTTGTCCCCCATCGCCTGCGCCTACATCCGGGCCCGCGGCGCTGACCGCCTGTGCTCCTTCGGCGACTGGGCCGCTCTGTCCGACGTGTGTGACGCCGACACCGCCCGCTTCCTGGCTGCCGAGGTGTCCGACGGCATCATCGCCCCCGGCTACACCGACGAGGCTCTGGAGATTCTGAAGACCAAGCGCAAGGGCGGCTACAATGTGGTGGCCATCGACCCCGACTACACCCCCGCTCCCATTGAGCGCCGCAACATCTTCGGCATCACCTTCGAGCAGGGCTACAACGATCTGGAGATCAACGAGGAGATGCTCCAGAACATCGTCACCGAGAACAAGGAGCTGTCCCAGCAGGCCAAGCACGACATGCTCCTGGCCCTCATCACCCTGAAGTACACCCAGTCCAACTCCGTGTGCTACGTGAAGAACGGTCAGACTCTGGGCGTGGGCGCCGGTCAGCAGAGCCGCATCCACTGCACCCGTCTGGCGGGCAACAAGGCCGACATCTGGTGGCTGCGCCAGCATCCCAAGGTTCTGGGCCTGCAGTTTGTGGATAACATCCGCCGCCCCGACCGTGACAACGCCATTGACATCTACATCTCCGACGAGCACGATGACATTCTGGCCGACGGCGTGTGGCAGAACACCTTCAAGGTGAAGCCCGAGGTCCTCACCGCTGAGGAGAAGCAGGCCTGGATCGCCCAGATGTCCGGCGTGACCGTGGGCTCTGACGCCTTCTTCCCCTTCGGCGACAACGTGGAGCGCGCCCGCAAGTCCGGCGTGCAGTACATCGCCCAGCCCGGCGGCTCCATCCGCGACCAGCAGGTCATCGACACCGCCAACAAGTATGGCATGGTCATGGCCTTTACCGGCATCCGGCTGTTCCACCATTAAGAATTTTCCAGGGGGGATTTTATCCCCCCTGGATACGGCGTCGGTTCCCAAGGAAACCGCCGCCGATACCCCCCTCATGGGCCGGGCATGTTCTGCGGAACATGCAGATGCGCAGATGCACACCGGCCCTCGCGGGCGGGAACCAGTTCCCCCCGCGTCCCCCCTTCCGCTCTCCGAGGGGGAATTCAAAGGCAACTTTAGGCTTTCTTCTTAATAAATGAGGTGTTTAATATGAAAGTATTGGTAGTCGGCGGCGGCGGCCGTGAGCACGCCATCTGCTGGAAGCTGGCCCAGTCCCCCCGGGTGACTCAGCTCTACTGCGCCCCCGGCAACGCCGGCATCGCCCAGGTGGCCACCTGTGTGCCCATCAAGGCCACCGACGTGGACGCCATGGTCCAGTGGGCCAAGGACAACGCCATGGACTTTGTCATAGTTGCCCCCGACGATCCCCTGGCTCTGGGCATGGTGGACGCCCTGGAGGCCGCCGGCATTCCTGCCTTCGGCCCCCGGAAGAATGCCGCCATTATTGAGGCCAGCAAGGCCTTCTCCAAGGAACTGATGAAGAAGTACCACATCCCCACCGCCAAGTACGAGACCTTCACCGACATGGACCAGGCCCTGGCCTACATCCGTCAGGAGGGCGCCCCCATCGTGGTCAAGGCCGACGGCCTGGCTCTGGGTAAGGGCGTGGTGGTAGCCGCCACCGTAGAGGAGGCGGAGCAGGCCGTGCGGGAGATGATGCAGGACCACAAGTTCGGCCAGAGCGGCTCCACCGTGGTCATCGAGGAGTGCATGGTGGGCCCCGAGGTCACCGTGCTGGCCTTCTGCGACGGCGAGCACCTGGTCCCCATGCTGTCCTCCCAGGACCACAAGCGCGCCTATGACGGCAACCAGGGCCCCAACACCGGCGGCATGGGCGCCTTCTGCCCCTCCCCCAAGTTCACCCCCCAGCTGGCTCAGCAGTGCATGGACACCATCTTCCTGCCCACGGTGAACGCCCTCAACGCCGAGGGCCGTCCCTTCAAGGGCGTCATCTACTTCGGCCTCATGCTCACCAAGGACGGCCCCAAGGTGGTGGAGTACAACGCCCGCTTCGGCGACCCTGAGACTCAGCCCCTGCTGTCCATGCTGGACAGCGACCTGATGGACATCTTCGAGGCCTGCGTCAAGGGCACCCTGGACCAGGTGGAAGTGAAGTGGAAGCAGGGCGCTGCCTGCTGCATCGTGCTGGCCTCCGGCGGCTATCCTGTCAAATATCAGTCCGGCTACCCCATCTCCGGCCTGGAGGAGGCGGGCAAGACCGCCACCGTGTTCCACGCCGGCACCAAGCTGGGCGAGGACGGCAGCATCCTCACCGCCGGCGGCCGTGTTCTGGGCGTCACCGCCCTGGGCGCCACCCTAGAGGATGCCATTGCCAACGCCTACGCCGCGGCCAAGCCCATCTCCTTCCAGGATATGCACATGCGCACTGACATCGGAAAGGTATGACCATGCCCCAAATCAAAGCCGTTGTATTTGACGTAGACGGGGTGCTGTTTGACACTGAGCGCCTCACCCAGCAGACCTGGCTCACCGTCAGCCGGGAGCTGGGCTGGCCCCAGGTGGGCGAGGCCTATCTGGAGTTCGTGGGCCAGAACCGGGCCGACATCCATCAGAAGATGGTGGACCTCTTTGGGGAGGAATTCCCCCGGGAGCACTTTATGCGCACCTGCTCCTCCTACTCCCAGGCCCGTATGGAGCGGGAAGGGGTTCCTATGAAGCCGGGCGTGCGGGAGATTCTGGACTTTTTGAAGGACCGGAACATTCCCACCGCACTGGCCACCTCCACCAGCGGAGAGCGCACTGCCCGCCGCATGGAGATGACCGGCCTGGGCCCCTACTTCTCTGCCATCGTCACCGGCGACCAGGTGGAGCACAGTAAACCCGACCCCGAGATCTATCTGCGGGCCTGCCGGGCTCTGGGCGTCTCTCCGGAGCAGGCCGTGGCCGTGGAGGACTCCCGCAACGGCATTCTCTCCGCCCACGGGGCGGGGATGCAGGTCATCATGGTCCCTGACATGATCCCGCCCACCCCGGAGCTGGACGCCATGCTCCTGACCCGGCGGGCCTCCCTGCTGGAGGTTCGGGACCTGCTGGCTACCCTTCTATAACAAAACTCCCCGTCCCAAAAGGACGGGGAGTTTTTCTGTTTCTGCATAAAAAAACGCCCCGGATATTTCCGGGACGCTTTTATCTTACATCATCTTCACGGTGTAGTAGACCAGCAGGGCAAACAGCCAGGCCACCATGGCGTACACCAAGTAGTAGGCCAATACATCGCCCATCACAATGGTCAGTCCGATGACCACCAGGCTCACCACCGCGCTCAGCAGCACCAGGGGGAAGGTGGCCTCAGCGGGGAGTACCCGACGCTCCTTCAGGGCCTTGGGCAGGCAGCCGCCGTTTTTCACCAGCAGCACCACCGCAGCAGCCACCAGCACGATCAGCACCACCAGCAGGATCACATACCAGCTCGTGCCGCCGGCATAGCGGGCAAACCACAGACCCAGCACGCCCATTCCACTGATCCAGGCGGAGAAGAAGAACTCCTGCTGGTACAGATAGAACACCAGGGCCAGGGCGGCCAAAGCGGGCACCAGCCAGAACAGCATGTGCAGACCGGTGCTGGAGAAGGTGAGGATCACGTGGGTGCAGATGAGCACCACCAGGGCTGCCACAGACAGCGCGCCGCAGCGCCCCGTGCGCTTCCCGGTCACCAAATTTCTGACCGTCCAAACGATCCCCACAACAAAGCCGGCCAAGCTGATCCACCGCAGGGCCTTCAGGGCAGCCTGAATGGCAACGGCGATATTGATTGCTTGCTCGGTAAGCATAAAGTTAATATAGTGACGGTTTACCATCACCAGCAGGAACTCCAATACGATGGCCGCTCCCACCCAGATCAGGGCGCTGTTCAGGGCGCGATCTTCCTGACGGCGCTGTGCCTCTCGCTCGTTTTTATCCATGCAACTTGATTCTCCTTGCCTATCGGGCCGCCGTTCCGAGAAGCTCCGGCAACCCTTGGGGTCATTTCATGCACTGGTCATCCAGTCAATTTATTATTTTACCAGAACTCTTCCTTTTTTGCAACACAAAAAAAGAAATCCCTGAGAAAAGAGCATTTTTTATCCAGCTCAGTATCCATTGACCAGAGCGTCCAGCACCTTGGCCGCCACGTTGCCCGCGGCGCTGGCGCCGCTGCCGCCCTCCTCCACCACTACGGCGAAGGCATAGGGCGCGTCCTCGTCCCGCAAAAAGCCCGCAAACCAGGCGTTGGGCCGCTTGCCCCCTCCCACTTCAGCGGTACCGGACTTGGCACAGATATCCATATTGGGGAAGCGGTCGGAGCCGTAGGTCTGGATTACGTTCTGGGCCATCATGTTGCCCAGGACTTGGGCCGTGTCCGCCTCGATCAGTTTGTCTGTGTTCCGGGTCCAGTGGGGCAGGCTGGGCAGGGGCAGATTCCCCTCGGTCTTTTCCACCAGATAGGGCACCGCCGCCTTTCCCTCGTTGGCAATGGCGCCCATCCACACCATCATGGCGCAGGGGTTCACCAGGTCGTTGTACTGACCCACGCCCGACCAGCCGATCTGACTGGTGCTGGCCCCGGTGAGATCAAAGCTGCCCTTGGCCGTGGAAATGCCGTCCACGGAGTAGCTGCCCAGAAGGCCCGACTGTTCCACGTACTGGGTCATGGTCTCTGCCCCCAGCTCCACTGCCAGCTGGGCAAAGACGCCGTTACAGGAGTTGGCCAGGGCGGAGTTGATGTCCATCTCTCCGTGGGCAAAGGGACAGGTGATCTCCTCGCCCCCCACGGTGGTGGACCCGGTACAGGTAAAGGTGCGGTCAAAGAGGTCGGGAATGTTTTCAATGGCCGCGGTGATGGTCACAGTCTTGAACACCGAACCGGGAACGAAAGTACTGGAGAGGAAGCGGTTGAGGTAGACGCCCTCATAGCGCTCGTCTCCATCCTGAATTTCCGGCGGATTGGCCGGGTCAAAGGTGGGGGTGGAGACCATGCACAGGATCTCCCCCGTCTCGTAGTTGTAAACCCCTACCGCGCCCTTCTTTCCGCCCAGGGCTTCATAGGCGATGTAGTTCAGGCGGGCATCCAGAGTGAGGTACAAGTCCTTTCCCTGGCCCAGGGGGTTATCCGCCCCGGTGAGGAAGTTGTAGCCGCTGAGCCGGTCGGCAAAGGCCACCAGAGCGCTGGTGCCGATGGCGCCGGAAGGGTCGCCTACCGCATGAAGGGTGGCCTTCCGCACGGTGGCGTTATCGTAATACTGCCGCTCCCCGTTGTCGTTGACCCAGGAGAGCACATCCCCATCCCGGTCCAGCACCCGGCCTACCGCCAGGGTGCCCGAGGAGGAGTACAGATGCCGGTTGGCTGCAAAGGAGGCCCACTTTCCTCCGTACAGAAAGAACCGCACCACAAACAGGCCCAGGCCCAACAGCATCACAACGGTCAGCGCCAGGCAGACCACGGTACGCTTTTCAATCTTTTTCATGGGAACCCTCCTTTCCCCGACTTCCTGCCGTCAGATTGCCCAGCCACTGAGGTCCGTGGAGCTGGCGCGCCCGGATGGCAAAGCTGGCGTTGCTGCGGGTATCCGCCGCCTTCAAAAAGGCCATCATCCCCCAGGAGGAGATCATGGAGGAACCGCCGTTGGACACAAAGGGGAAGGTCACGCCGGTCAGGGGCAGGATATCCACCGAACCCAACACGTTCAGCGCGGTCTGGAACACCAGCAGGCTGGTGGCGGCGCAGGCGGCAATGGTATAAAAGCTGGAGCGGCCCGCCCGGCAGCAGCGCACGGCAAACACCGCCAGGGCCACGATGCACAGCACGGACAGCACCGCGATCACCAGGCCCCACTCCTCGCACACCATACCAAAGACCAGGTCGGTGTCCGCCGCGGGCACCCGGTGCAGCCACCCCTCCCCCGGTCCCACGCCGATGAGACCGCCGGAGGCCGCCGCCGACATGGTGCGGGTCTGCTGGAAGCCGCCGTCAGAGGCCTGCTCCCACACATGGCCCCAGGCGGCAAACCGCCGCAGGATATAGGGCTTGATGGTTACCAGGGTGAACGCCCCGAACACCGCGCCGCCGCAGATGAGGGACAGGGTGGCAAAGTCGCCCGAGCGCAGATAGGCAATGACCAGGAAGGTAACAAAGAAGATGGCGGCGGTTCCAAAGTCGCTCATGAGAGCCAGGCAGCCCATGCAGGCTCCGGTGAGCAGGATGAACAGCCCCAGATTTCGCTTGCGGAACAGCCGGTCCAAGGTGGCCGATCCGGCGAAGATGTAACAGATTTTGGCCAGCTCCGAGGGCTGGAAGGAGAAGCCAAACAGGCTGACCCAGTTGGCCGCGCCGTACTTCACATCGCCCAGCACCAGGGACATGCCCAGCAAGCCGATGGCTCCCGCCGCCATAAGCCAGCGGATCTTCCGCACCCGGTCCAGTTCCCGCAAAAACACCCCCAGCACCAGGAAGAAAATGATGCCCAGGGTGATGGCCAGCAGCTGCTTATCCACCGAAGAGGGGGCGGAGGAGGCGGTGATGGCCAGGGACAGGGTGGACAGGAAGAAGGCAATGGTCTCAATTTCAAAGCCGATGCGGCCCAGTCCCCGCATAGTCAGGCAGTAGATCCACATGATCCCGGACAGGGCCAGGAAGGCGGCGCTGACCAAAATCATGTGCTCCTCATCCTCGGAAAACAGGAATTGCAGAGCGGTGAGCACCTGGAGCAGGGTGAGCAGCACCAGGGAGCCCCAGGGAGAGACGGGGCGGCTGTCCACCTTGCGGCGGCGCTTGACCTCCTCGTCAGGGACCGGCAGCAGCACGGTCTCCACGCCGCCCAGGCTCACCACATCGCCGAAGTTCACCCGGGACCCGGCCGGGTCAGCGGGGGCCCCGTTTACTGTGGTTCCGCTTTTGGAGCCCAGGTCGTACACCGTCCAGACGTCGTCCTCTCCCCGGATGAGGGCGGCGTGCTGCCGGGAGACCACGGGATAGTTCAGCACCCCGTCACAGGAGTCGCTCCGGCCCAAAATATTTTCCCAGTGGGTCAACGGCTGGGACACCCCATTGGGCAGCGACAGATAGGCCCAGATCTCCGGCTTGGGCGAGGCCTTGACCAGGGAGCGGATCACCCGGGCCAGCATGGCCACCGCCAGAATGGGAAACAAAAAGCGCAGCGCCAGGGTGTACCAGGCAAACTGGGTGGGATATTCCAGGGGCAGTTGGCGCAAAGCCTGTGCCGCAGATTGGATTGCAGTCAAAATTTGTGACAAGTTCGTACCTCCTTCCGGTACATCCCGGTCCCGCCGTGGGGCCGGTTTTCTATCAGGATACTACAACCCGCCTGCCAGTACAAGGGCGGTTTTGCACAAAGGCACAGGGAAAACGCAAAAATCCCCGGCCGCAGCTCTGCGGCCGGGGATTTTCTTACTGTTTATGGTCCAGCTGGCTCAGTTCGGGCATCAGCTCGTCGGAGATCACATTGAGCATCTCCTCCAGCTTGGCCACGTCCTCCGCCGGAAAGCGGTCCTTGATCCGGTCCATGACGGTGGAGAGGTAGCGGTAGCTCACATTGTAGTAGTCCACATACTTCTGGGTCACAGACAGGTGGTACTCCCGCTTATCGTCGGGAGAGCGCTCCTTGGTGATATAGCCCTTTTGAATCAGGCTGTTGATCTTATACGCGGCGTTGGGGGGAGAGATATTGACGAAGCTGGAAAACTCATTGATGGTGGGGTGGCCCAGGGCATTGATGATCTCCATGCAGAAGGTCTCCACCGTGGTCAGACTGGCCTCCCGGTTCTGAAAGCGGGAAAAGACCGCCTGATAAAAGTGCAGCTTAAACTTGGTATACACGCGGTTAAACGACTCATCCAGCATGAAACTTCCTCCTGTACAACGAAATCCCTTCTGATAAGCAGTATATCAAATCGACAGGCGGGAAGCAACCATTACTGAATGACAAAGGTCAGCTCGCACCGGGCGGCAATCTTGCCGTCTACCTTGGCCACGGCCTTGCCAAACCCGATAGGACCGTGCTGCTCCACCAGCTCGCAGCTCAGCTCCAGCACATCGCCGGGCAGAACGGGCTGCTTGAAGCGCGCGTTCTTCACTCCGCCAAAAATCGCCAGCTTGCCCCGGTTCTCCTCCAGGGACAGGGCGGCCACCGCCCCGGTCTGGGCCAGGGCCTCCAGGATCAGCACCCCAGGCATAATGGGCTTGCCGGGGAAGTGCCCCACAAAGAAGGGCTCGTTCATGGTCACGCACTTGATGCCCGTGGCCTTTACGCCGGGCTCGCAGTCGGTGATCTTATCCACCAGCAGGAAGGGAGGGCGGTGGGGCAGGATCTCCATGATCTGTTCAATGTTCAGTTCCATTCCTTACTCCTCCCACTTGCGGAATACCAGGCAGGTGTTGTGGCCGCCGAAGCCCAGGGAATCGGAGATGGCCACCTTGATGTCGGCCTGACGGCCCTCGTTGGGGACGATGTCCAGGTCGCAGGCGGGGTCGGGCACCTGATAGTTGATGGTGGCGGGCACGAAGCCGTCCTTCAGCGCCAGCACGGAGAACATGGCCTCCACCGCGCCGCTGGCGCCCAGCAGGTGGCCAGTCATGGACTTGGTGGAGCTGACCATCAGCTTGTCGGCGTGCGCACCGAACACCTTGCGGATGGCCGCGGTCTCGCCGCTGTCGTTGAGGGGGGTGGAGGTGCCGTGGGCGTTGATGTAGTCCACATCCTCCGCGGCCAGACCGGCGTCGGCCAGAGCCTGCTCCATGCAGGCGGCGCTCCAGACGCCCTTGGGGTCGGGGGCGGTGATGTGGTAGGCGTCACAGGTGGCGCCGTAGCCCACGATCTCGCCATAAATCTGAGCCTTGCGGTTCAGAGCGTGGTCCAGCTCCTCCAGCACCAGGATGGCAGCACCCTCGCCCATGACGAAGCCGCTGCGCTCCTTGTCAAAGGGGATGGAGGCCCGCTTGGGATCGTCAGCGGTGGTCAGGGCACTCATGGAGGTAAAGCCGCCGATACCCAGGGAGGTAATGGACGCCTCGGCGCCGCCGGCCATCATCACCTCGGCGTAGCCGTCCCGGATATGGCGGAAGGCGTCGCCCACGGCGTTGCTGCCGCCGGCGCAGGCGGCCACGGGGCAGATGCACATGCCGTGCAGGCCCAGGCGGATGGCGATGTGGCCCGCCGCCAGGTTGGTGATGGACATGGGGATGAAGAAGGGGGACACCTTGTCATAGCCCCGGGTGCTGCCGGACAGGCAGGAGGACTGGATGGTGGCCAGGCCGCCGATGCCGCTGGAGACGGACACGCCGATGCGGGCGGTGTCCTCCTGCTCCAGGTCCAGGCCGCTGTTTTCCATCGCCTCCAGGGCGGCGGTAACGGCAAACTGGGTGAAGCGGTCCATGCGCTTGGCTTCCTTCTTATCCAGGGTCTTGGTGGGATCGTAGCCCTTGACCTCAGCGGCCAGCTTCACCTTCTGCTGCGAGCAGTCGTACAAGGTGATGGGCGCGATTCCGCACACGCCGGCCTTGGCCGCTTCCCAGCTGTCCTGCACATTCAGGCCCAGAGGGGTGACCGCGCCCATTCCGGTGATGACGACTCGTCTCTTTTCCATAATACGCATCCTTTCTGCGGCTCAAACCGCCATGCCGCCGTCTACACACAGCACCTGGCCGGTGATGTAGGCGGCCTCGTCAGAGGCAAAGAAGGCCACCGCGTGGGCCACATCCTCCGCCTGACCCAGGCGGGCCATGGGGATGTTGCGGAGCATGGCCTCCTTGGCCTGCTCGGACAGCACGGCGGTCATATCGGTATCAATAAATCCGGGGGCCACGGCGTTGACCGTCACCTTCCGTCCGGCCAGCTCCTTGGCCAGGGACTTGGTCAGGCCGATGAGGCCGGCCTTGCTGGCGGAGTAGTTGGCCTGACCGGCGTTGCCCCGCAGGCCCACGATGCTGCTCATGTTGATGATGCGGCCGCTGCGCTGGCGCATCATGGGACGGTACACCGCCTTGCAGCAGCAGAATGCGCCCTTCAGGTTGGTGTCCAGCACCGCGTCAAAGTCCTCTTCGCTGATGCTCAGGGCCAGGTTGTCCCGGGTGATGCCGGCGTTGTTCACCAGGATGTCGATGCGGCCAAAGGTGTCCAGCACCTGCTTGACCATGTCCTGGCAGGCCTGGGCGTCAGCCACGTTGGCCTGGATGGCAGTGGCCTGGACGCCCAGCTCCTTGCAGGCGGCCACAGTCTCCTCGGCGGTTTTGGCGTTGCCCGCGTAGTTCACCGCCACATTGGCGCCCTGACGGGCCAGTTCCAGGCAGATAGCCCGGCCAATGCCCCGGCCGCCCCCGGTGACCAGGGCGATCTTTCCAGTTAAGCTCATGGGTTACGCTCCTTTCAGGGCGGCGATGGCGGCCTCCAGCTCCTGGGCCGTCTCCACCGGATAGCACTTGATCTCTTTGGCGGTCTTGCGGACAAAGCCGGACAGGGCCCGGCCGGGACCGATCTCCACCACGGTGTCCACCCCCAGCTCCTTGAGCCGGCGGATGGTATCCTCCAGATAGACGCTGGACTGGACCTGGCGCTCCAGCAGGTTGGGAATGGTATCATTCTCCCCCTTCAGGTCGCCCAAGCAGTTGAAGAGGACAGGGATCTCCATTTCGTGGAAGTCCACGGTCTGGAAGCGCTCCCGCAGGGCGTCGCCGGCGGGGGCCATGAGAGAGGTGTGGAAGGGGCCGCTCACCTTCAGGGGCAGCACCCGCTTGGCGCCGGCGGCCTTGGCCAGCTCCCCGGCCTTGTCCACGGCGGCCTCATCGCCGGAGATGACGATCTGGCCGGGGCAGTTGAAGTTGGTGCACTCCACCACGCCCAGCTCAGAGGCCTCCTCACAGGCCTTCTTCAGGGTCTCCCGGTCCAGGCCCAGCACGGCGGCCATGCCGCAGACCCGGCCCTGGACGGCCTGGGCCATAGCCTGGCCACGGAAGGCCACCAGAGAGATGGCGGTCTGGGCGTCAAAGACTCCGGCGCAGTGCAGGGCGGAATACTCGCCCAGGCTCAGTCCGGCGGTATAGTCGGGGGTGATGCCCGCCTCACGGAGCAGAGCGGTGACACCGGCGGCAAAGGCCACCATGCAGGGCTGAGTATAGCGGGTGTCGCCCAGCTGCTCCTCGGGACCCTCAAAAGACAGCTTCTTCAGGTCAAAGTCCACCGGGGCGTTGTCCAGCACCTGGCGGAAGGCGGGATAGGCCTCATAGAGGTCCCGGCCCATCCCCACATGCTGGGAGCCCTGGCCGGCATACAAAAAGGCAATCTTCATTGGGAAACCCTCCATTCATTCATCAGTTCATCCATCAATTCTCTCACATGGTACATCCGGTTCATCTTCCCCACATTGGAGCCGCTGAAAAACAGCCCCTCCTCCCGGTTGCCCTTCACCGCCTGGATGAGGGCGTGGGTGATGCAGAAGGGGATCTGAGCGGGCTTGCAGGCGGTGATGCACTGGGAGCAGTGCTTGGGCGGCACCCGCAGTCCCTGCTCCAGCTTTTCGATGAGGGGCGTGCGCACCGCCCGGCCGGGCATGCCCACAGGGCTGTGGATGATGGTGAGGTCCTCCTCCCCGGCCTGGAGCAGCACGTCCTTGTAGCCCTGGGAGGCGTCGCACTCATAGGTGGCGATAAAGCGGGTGGCCAACTGGGCGCCCGCGGCCCCCAGCTTGGTGTACCGAGCCATATCCGCCCCGGTGTACACCCCACCGGCCACAAAGACCGGAATGGGATGGCCGTACTTCTCCTCATAAGGCCGGACCTCGGCCAGTACGGCGGGCAGCAGCTCTTCCAGGGTGGGGCAGGTGCGGGTTTTCAGCTGCTCCTCGTCAAAGCCCAGGTGCCCTCCGGCGTCTTTGCCCTCCAGCACCACAAAGTCGGCGGTGCGGCCGTACTTGCGGTCCCAGGTCTTCAGGATCAGCCGGGCGGCCCGGGGCGAGGAAACGATGGGCGCGATGGCGCTCTCCCCCTCCCCTACCAGGGCGGGCAGCTCCAGGGGAAGGCCCGCACCGGACACCACCGCGTCCACTCCGGCGGCCACGGCGGTCTTCACCGCCTGGGCGTACTGCCGGGTGGCCACCATGGCGTTCACCGCCACAAGACCCATGCCACGGGCGATCTCCTTGGCCTTGCCGATCTCCTGGCGCAGGGCTCTCAGGTTGGCCTCCATCGGATTTTTCAGAAAATCGGGCTCCAGATAGCCCGCGTCGGCGGTACTGATGGTGCCCATGCCGCCGCAGGCGGCCACGGCTCCCGCCAGTCCTCCCATGGACACACCCACGCCCATTCCTCCCTGGAGGATGGGCAGGGCCAGCTCACGTCCCCGAATCTGCATCTTACTTCTCCAGTTCTGCCAGGCGCTGGGCACAGCCCGCGTTCAGCTCTTCAAAAATCTGGCGCAAGGGCTTGATCTCGTGGAGCATGCCCGCCACCTGTCCGGCCATGACGCTGCCGGTCTTGGTGTCGCCGTCGAACACGGCCTTGCGCAGGCCGCCCAGAGTGAAGTGCTCCAGCTCCATACGGTCAGCGCCCTCCCGCTCCTTGGCGATGTAGGCGTTGGTCATCTGGTTGCGCAGGCAGCGCACCGGGGCGTCCACGGAGCGGCCGGTGACCACGGTGGAGCGGTCGGTGGCCTTCAGCACGGCCTTCTTGTAGTTCTCGTGGATGGGGCACTCCTCGCTGACCAGCAGGCAGGTACCCACCTGAGCGCCAATGGCGCCCAGAGCGTAGGCGGCCAGCAGCTGGCGACCGCTGGCAATGCCGCCGGCGGCGATGACGGGGATGTCCACCGCGTCCACAACCTGAGGCACCAGAGCCATGGTGGTGGTCTCGCCCACGTGGCCACCGCTCTCGGTACCCTCAGCGATCACGCCGTCCGCGCCGCGCTTGGCCACCAGCTTGGCCAGGGCAACCGCGGGGACCACGGGGAACACCTTGATGCCCGCCTCTTTCCAGGCGGGGATGAAGCGGGAAGGATCGCCCGCGCCGGTGGTGACCACGGCCACCTTCTCCTCGGCGGCGATGGCGGCCAGCTCCTCCACCTGGGGATGCATCAGCATGATGTTCACGCCGAAGGGCTTATCCGTCAGGGTGCGGCAGCGGCGGATGCTGTCCCGGAACACCTCGGGGGACATGCCGCCCGAGCCGATGAGGCCCAGGGCCCCGGCGTTGGACACGGCAGCGGCAAATTCGGCGGTGGCGATGTTGGCCATGCCGCCCTGAATAAAGGGAAATTCAATTCCCAGCAGTTCATTTAATTTCATGGTTTCCTCCCACATCAGCCTTTGAGGTCTCTTTTTTGTTCAGCCTCGCAGAGTTTCGCCCCAATGGGGGCGAAAGAAATTGAAATCTGTTTTTGGGGCGGCTTTGCCGTTTCAAAAACACTTCTCAGACCGCAAGTGTGCGAGCACAGCGAGTGCGCGCAGCGGGCTGCAAATCTCAGTGGTAAAACCTTGGTTTTACCACTGGAACAAAGCTCCGCCCCAGGTGAGTCCCGCGCCGAAACCCAGGCACATCACCCACTGGCCCCGCTGGAGCAGTCCCTTCTCTACCATCTCGTCCAGCGCGATGGGGATACTGCCCGCAGAGGTGTTGCCGTAGCGGTCCATGTTCTCGTAAAAGCGCTCCAGAGGCACCTTCAGCCGCTTGGCGGCCGACTCCACGATACGGTGGTTGGCCTGATGGGGCACATACCAGTCCACCTGGTCCTTGTCCAGCCCCGCCTTCTCCAGCAGCTGCTTGGCTACCTGAGGGACGGTCTTGATGGCAAACTGGAATACGCCCTGGCCGTCCATGTGGAGGTAGGGCCGCTCCTGTCCGGGGCCCCAGGCCCACAGGATGTCCCGGTCTCCCCGGCTTCCCATCTGGGCAAACCAGGGGGCGTTCTCCGTGGTCTTGACCACCGCGGCTCCTGCGCCGTCGCCAAAGAGGATGCAGGTGGAGCGGTCATCCATGTCCAGGATGCGGCTGAGCAGCTCGCCGCCCACCAACAGGGCGTAGGGCCGGTTCATCCGGGGCAGCATGGCCGCCGCCGTCTCCATGGCGAAGAGGAAGCCGGTACAGCCCGCGCTCAGGTCAAAGGCGGGGCAGTCCTCCGGAAGGCCAAGCTTCTGATGGATCAAGCAGGCCTGCGAGGGAAACAGCCGGTCGGGGGTCACGGTGGCGGTGATGCACAGGCCGATATCCTGGGGCTGCACACCGGCTCGCTCCATGGCCTTTCGGGCCGCCTCCACCGTCAGGTCGGTGAGGGTCTCCCCGGCGGCAAACCGCCGCTCCCGGATTCCGGTACGGGCTACAATCCACTCGTCGTTGGTATCCACCCGCTGGGCCAGGTCGTCATTGGTCACAATCTGCTCTGGAACGGCCCGGCCTGTGCCGAGGATTTGCAGTCCGTTCATGTTACGTTCTCCTCCCGGACCACGCCCATGGCGCGGAATTTTTGATACCGGTGGGCCGCCAGGTCCCGCTCCCGGCTCAGCTGGCTGAGACTGCGGGAAATGGCCTTGTCCACGGCCTCATACACCGGCTTGGGGTCGCTCTGGGCGCCACCATCCGGCTCGGGGATCACCTGGTCGGCCACCCCCAGCTTCAGAAGGTCGGCGGCGGTGAGCTTCATCACGCCGGCGGCCTCGTCAGCCCGGTTGGCGTCCTTCCACAGAATGGAGGCAAAGCCCTCGGGGGACAGCACGGAGTACACCGCGTTTTCCAGCATGATGACCCGGTTGCCCACGGCCAGAGCCAGGGCGCCGCCGCTGCCTCCTTCGCCGATGACCACGGTGATGACCGGCACCGTCAGGGAGCTCATCAGAGCCAGAGAGCGGGCAATGGCCTCTCCCTGTCCCCCCGCCTCGGCCTCCAGGCCGGGGTAAGCGCCCGGGGTGTCCACGAAGGTGATCACCGGACGGCCGAACTTCTCCGCCTGGCGCAGCAGCCGCTGCTCCTTGCGGTAGCCCTCGGGAGAGGGCATGCCGAAGTTGCAGCGCATGCGCTCCTCCAGGTTATGGCCCTTGCAGTGGCCGATGACGGTGACGGGTTTTCCGTGAAAGCGGGCGATGGCCCCGAAGATGCTGGGATCCTCCCGGCTGAGCCGGTCACCCTGACAGACGAACACGTCGGTAAACAGGTTTTCCACAAATTCTAGGGTGCCGGGCCGGCCCTGACCGCGGGCGATCTTCACCCGCTGGGCGGCAGTCAGCTGTTCGCTCATCTGTGCAAAACCCCCTTTCTGTGCAGGGACAGAAGCTGAGAGAGGGTCTCCCGCATCTTCTGCCGGGGCACGATCTGGTCTACAAAGCCGTGTTCCTCCAGGTACTCTGCCCGCTGGAAGCCCTCGGGCAGCTCCTGGCCGATGGTCTGCTGAATGACCCGGGGACCGGCAAAACCGATGAGGGCCCCGGGCTCAGCCAGGGTGATATCCCCCAGAGAGGCGAAGCTGGCGGTGACGCCTCCCGTGGTGGGATGGGTAAATACCGAGATGTACAGGCCGCCCGCGTCGGAAAAGCGCTGGATGGCGGCGCTGGTCTTGGCCATCTGCATGAGGGACAGGATACCCTCCTGCATGCGGGCGCCGCCGCTGGCGGAAAAGATCACCAGGGGAAGCTTATGCTTCTGGGCGTACTCCACCGCCCGGGTGATCTTCTCGCCCACAGCCACACCCATACTGCCCATGAAGAAGCGGCTGTCCAGCACGGCAAACACCGCCTGGCAGCCGTCCACCTTGCCCAGAGCGGCCACTGCCGCGTCGGCCAGGGCGGTCTTCTCCCGCTGGGCGGCCAGTTTCTGCTCATAGCCCGGGAACTCCAGGGCGTTGGGAGCAGTGAGCTCAGGCCACAGCTCCCGGAAGGAGAAGGGGTCCAGCAGCAGGGACAGCCGCAGATAGGCCCCGATGGGCAGGTGATAGCCACAGTGGGGACAGACATATTCCGTTTTCACCAGCTCCTGATTGGCGCACTCCGCGCCGCAGCCGGGGCAGGTCTGGGTGCCGCTGGTGGGGGTAGAAGAGCGGCGCGCGGCGGCCTCGACGGCCTCCTCCCGCTGACGGCGCAGGCGGTCCAGCCGGTCCCGGCGGGAACGAAACAGTGGTTGCATTTAGTCCTCCTTGTCCCAGTTCAACAGCTCATCCTGGTGGGCAGCCAAGAATCCGGTGTCATACCGGCCCTTGACAAAATCGGGATGATGCAAGATCAAGTGGCAGAAATCCGCCGTGGTGGGGTAGCCCTCAATGATCATCTCCTCCAGGCACCGCCGCATGCGGCGGATGGCCGCTAGACGGGTGGGGGCGTGGACGATGACCTTGGCTACCAGGGAATCATAGTAGGGAGAAACGGCATAGCCGTTATACAGCAGCGAGTCTACCCGCACGCCGGGGCCGCCGGGAAAGTGCAGAAATGTGGTGGTTCCGGGGGAGGGCTGAAAGCCCTTGGCGGGGTTCTCGGCGTTGATGCGGCACTCCAGGGCGTGGCCCCGCAGGACCACATCCTCCTGGGTCACAGACAGGGGCAGGCCCGCCGCAATCCGCAGCTGCTCCCGCACCAGATCCATTCCAGTGACCATCTCGGTCACGGGGTGCTCCACCTGGATGCGGGTGTTCATCTCGATGAAATAGAAGTTTCCTTCCTGGTCCAGCACAAACTCAATGGTGCCGGCGTTTTCGTAGCCGGCGGCCTTGGCGGCGGTCACAGCGGCCTGGCCCATGCGCTCCCGCAGCTCGGGGCTCAGGGCCTTGGAGGGGGATTCCTCCACCAGCTTCTGATTCTTGCGCTGGATGGAGCAGTCACGCTCTCCCAGGTGGACCACATTGCCGTGGCGGTCGGCCAGGATCTGAAACTCAATGTGCTTGGGGTTGAGGATCAGCTTCTCCAGATAGAGCTGCCCATCTCCAAAGCAGGCCAGGGCTTCCGCCCTGGCCTCCTGGAATTTGGCGACAAGCTCCTCGGGCTGATCCACTCTGCGCATACCACGGCCGCCGCCGCCGGCGCTGGCCTTGACCAGCACGGGGTAGCCGATGGCCTGGGCGATCTCTTTGGCCTGCTCGGCGGTATCCACCGGCCCGTCAGAGCCGGGGACCACCGGGACGTTGTGCTGCTGCATCAGCGCCCGGGCGGCCGCCTTGTTGCCCATGGTGCGGATGACCTGGGCGGAAGGACCGATGAAGGCCAGTCCCTGGTCGGCGCAGCGCTGGGCAAACTCGGCGTTCTCAGACAAGAAGCCGTAGCCGGGATGGATGGCGTCGCAGCCGGTATCCCGGGCCACGGTGAGCAGCGCATCCACATTGAGATAGCTGTCGGCGGCCTTGGCCGGGCCAATGCACACCGACTGGTCGGCCAGCTGGACATGGATGGCATCGGCATCGGCGGTGGAATACACCGTCACCGTGTCTATTCCCATCTCCCGGCAGGCCCGCATAATGCGCACCGCGATCTCGCCGCGGTTGGCGATCAACACACGCTGAAACATATCAAAGCCTCCGGACCCGGAACATGGGGGCGTCATAGGCGGCCAGGCTGCCGTTGTCCAGCAGGACCTCCTCGATCACGCAATCCATGGGAGCGGGAATCTCGCTCATGGCCTTCATGGCCTCCAGGATGCAGACCGTCTGACCCTTGCTCACCTTATCGCCCGGCTGGACGAAGGGGGCGGCATCGGGGCCCGCGGCAGTGTAGAAGGTACCCACCAGGGGAGCCTTGATGTACTCGCCCTCGGGGGCCTGGTCCTGCCCGGCCTGGGGCACGGTTCCCTCCTGGATCGCGGCGGGCACGGCAACGGCAGCGGGAGCGGGAGCGGCGGCCACATGGACCGTCTTATCCAGCTTCAGCCGGGTGCCGTTCTGCTCCAGCTCCAGGCAGGAGAGGGAGGAACGCTCAAAGCGCTCCATCAGCGCATAGATAGATTCCAGTTCCATGGAATGTCACCTCTTGGTCTAAAATCAGGCCTGCTTGGCCTCCAGGTAGCGGACGATGTCGCCCACGGTCTTCATGTTGGGACGGTCCTCGTCGTCGATGGAGATGCCCAGCTCCTCCTCCAGAGCGATGTTCAGCTCCACGGCGTCCAGGGAATCGGCGCCCAGGTCGTCGGTCAGGCTGGCCTCCATGGTGACCTCCTCAGCCTCGCAGCTCAGGGTATCAACAATAATGTCACGCACTTTCTCAAACATGGGAAATACTCCTCTCAATTTTTAAAATTTAATGTTTCAAATATTTTAGTTAAAAAAATTTAACTAAAATATTTAAGCGTATTGTACCCAGGAATCCAGAAAAAGTCAATGGCGATTTTCACCAAACACTCCTCCGTTTTCCTGCCCTTTTCTCCCGGTATTCCGTCTGTTCCTGTCGAAATGGACCACATGCGCTACATCTGTATGGACAACTGCCAAATAAAAAAAACAGCGCCTTGGACCAAAGTCCAAAGCGCTGTTTTCAAAAAGCCGTGGGATAAAACTATTAGCCCTTCACGATGGCGGCAGTATCCATGGCGATCATCAGTTCCTCGTTGGTGGGGATGACCAGGATGCGCACCTTGGAGTCGTCGGTGGCCACATCCACTTCCTTGCCGCGGGTGTTGTTCTTCTCGGCATCCAGCTTCACGCCCATGTACTCCAGGCCGGAGACCACGTTGGCACGGGTGTCGGGGCCGTTCTCGCCCACGCCGGCGGTGAAGATGATGGCATCCACGCCGCCCATAGCGGCAGCATAGGCACCGATGAGCTTCTTCACGTTGTAATCGAAGGAGTCCAGAGCCAGCTGAGCACGCTGATTGCCCTGAGGAGCAGCGGCCTCCAGATCACGGAAGTCGGAGGACACGCCGGAGATGCCCAGCACGCCGGACTTCTTGTTCAGGATGTTCAGCATCTCGTCGATGTTGTAGCCGTGCTTGTGCATCAGGTACTCCAGGATGCCGGCGTCGATGTCGCCGCAGCGGGTGCCCATGGGCAGACCAGCCAGGGGGGTGAAGCCCATGGAGGTGTCCACGCTCTTGCCGCCGTCCACAGCGGTGACGGAGGAGCCGTTGCCCAGGTGGCAGGAGATGAGCTTCAGCTCTTCGATGGGCTTGCCCAGCATGGCAGCGGCGCGGCCGGCCACGTACTTGTGGCTGGTGCCGTGGAAGCCGTAACGACGGACCTTGTCCTGCTCATAATACTCATAGGGCAGAGCATAGGTGTAGGCCACGGGGGGCATGGTCTGATGGAAGGCGGTGTCAAACACAGCCACCATGGGGGTGCCGGGCATCAGAGCCTGGCAGGCCTTAATGCCGATGATATTGGCGGGGTTGTGCAGGGGAGCCAGAGGATTGCACTCCTCGATGGCAGCCATGACCTCGTCGGTGATGAGCACGGAGGAAGCAAACTTCTCGCCGCCGTGGACCACGCGGTGACCCACCGCGTCGATCTCCTTCATGGAGGCGATCACGCCGTTCTTCTCGTCCACCAGGGCGTTCAGCACGGTCTGGATGGCCTCGGAGTGAGTGGGCATGGCCACGTCGGCCTCCTTGATGGCCTCCTTGCCGGTGGGCTTATAGGTGAACTTACCGTCAATGCCGATACGCTCACACAGTCCCTTGGCCAGCACCTGCTGCGTCTCGGGGTTAAGCAGCTGATACTTCAGAGAGGAACTGCCCGCGTTAATGACAAGAATGTTCATTGGAATCAATCTCCTTTTTCATTTTTACAAAGGCCGCTCTTGCCTAGGGCGTTCGCCGTGTAGTAAACTGGAACAAAAGCGAACGCTTTTCCGAGTTTAATTGTAACGCTTTTCCCCGCGGAGGACAACCCTTTTAGGAAAAATCTTCACGCAATTTCTCACATTGAAGGAGCACTTATGAAAATCGCCGGAATCATTGCGGAATATAACCCCTTCCATACCGGTCACGCCTATCACATCGCCCAAACCAGTGCCGCTCTGGGCCCGGAGAGCGCCGTGGTAGCCGTGATGAGCGGCAACTGGGTCCAGGGGGCGGAGTGCGCCATTGCGGACAAATGGACCCGGGCCCGGCTGGCCCTGCTGGGGGGCGCCGACCTGGTGCTGGAGCTTCCCACCCTGTGGGCTGTCTCCTCGGCGGAGACCTTTGCCCGGGGCGGCGTGGAGATTCTGGACGCCTGCGGGGTGGTGAATGTGCTCTCCTTTGGCAGCGAATCGGGGGAGCTGGAGCCTCTGGCTCAGGCCGCCGCCTGTCTGGACACCCCGGCCTACCGCCTGGAACTCAACGCCCTGCTCCCCTCCGGTCTCTCCTTCCCCCGCTGCCGCCAGCTGGCGGCCCAGAATCTGCTGGGCGAAGAGGCAGCCGCGGTACTGGCCTCCCCCAACAACAACCTGGGCATTGAGTATCTCCGGGCCATTAGCCGCCTGGGCAGCGCCATGGCTCCCATGACGGTGCGTCGGGAGGGGGCCGCCCACAACTCCCTCTCCCAGGACCGCCCGGCCCATCTCTCCGCCACCCAGGTACGCGCCTGCCTGCGACAGGGGGACCGGGACACCCCCGCACCCTATCTGGTCCCCGGCGCTCTGGACCTTCTGACGGAACCTCTCCCCCGCCTGGAGGAGAACCCCACCGCCCAGCGTCTGGTCCTGGCCCGGCTGCGGACCATGTCCGAGCTGGACTGGGCTGCCCTGCCCGACAGCGGCGCGGGCGAGGGCCTACCCAGCCGCCTGGTTCTGGCGGGGCGGCGGGCTGCAAGTCTGGACGAGTTCTACGACATCGCCAAGACCAAGCGCTACACCCACGCCCGGCTGCGCCGCCTGGCCCTGTGGGCCTACCTGGGGCTCAGCGCCCAGGACCGCCCCGCTCACGTCCCCTATCTCCGGGTGCTGGCCTTCAACACCCGGGGCCAGGAGGTACTGGCCCGCATGCGGAAAACCGCCCAGCTGCCCATTCTGGTCAAGCCCGCCCGGGCCCGGCGGCTGTCCCCCCAGGCCCAGCGGCTGTTTGGGCTGGAGGCCCGGTGCACCGACCTGTATGACCTGCTGCGCCCTGACCTGGCCCCCGGCGGCCGGGAGTGGCGCACCAGTCCCTGTTTCCAAAAGGAGGTCCCCCAGCCATGAGATCCCGCGCTGCTTCCTATTTCAAGTGGGCTCTGGCCCTGGCCCTCCCCCCGCTCCTCGTTGCTCTGTTTGAACTGCTGAAGGGCCGCGCCGCCCTCATGGACACCTGGGTCAACGGCATCATGGCTCCGGTGGAACAGTTTTTCTCTCGAATTTGGGCGGTATTTCCCTTCTCCGTGGCCGAGGTGCTCACCGTCCTGACTCTGCTGGGCGCTCTGGTCTGGCTGGTGCGGGCGGTGGTACTGCTGGTGCTGCACCGGAAAGGAAAACCCTTTTTCCGGCGGCTGCTGGCCCTCCTCAGCGCCGGGCTATGGCTGTGGTGCGCCCTGTGCTGGATGTGGAACGCGGCCTACTACGCCCCGGATTTTGCTCAAAAGAGCGGTCTGGACCCCCAGCCCTACTCGGTGGAGACCCTGGCCCAGGTGACGGCCCTGTTTGCGGAAAATGCGGCCCAGCTCTCCAACCAGGTTCCCCGGGACCAGGAGGGCCACTTCGCCCAGGATTCCCGGGAGAGCATCGCCCAGGCCGAGACGGTTTACGAGAATATTTCCCGGGAATTTTCCTTTCTGGACCTGACCTGGACCCCGGCCAAGCCCCTGGTCTGCTCCCGGCTTCAGAGCATCCTGGGGTTCACGGGAGTATACTTCCCTTTCACCGGGGAGGCCAACGTGAATGTGGGCGCCCCTTCCTGTCTCCTCCCCGCCACCATTGCCCACGAGATGGCCCACCAGCGCATGGTGGCCGACGAGTCGGAGGCCAACTTTGTGGGCATCGCCGCCTGCGTCACCAGTGACAACGCGGTGTTTCAGTATTCGGGGTACCTCATGGGGCTCATCCACCTGTGCAACGCCCTGTATCCCGTGGACCCAGAGGCCTGGAATGCCATTGCCGACCAGTACTTTACCCGGGAACTGGCCACCGACTGGAACGACAACAACGCCTACTGGAACGCCTTGTCATCTCCGGTAGAGGACGCCGCGGGACAGGTATACGACTCCTTTTTAAAAGGAAACGACCAGCAGCTGGGGCTGCAGTCTTACGGGGCTTGTGTGGATCTCTTAGTCACCTATTTTTCTTGACCTACTTTTTTCGAGAAAAAAGTAGGCAAAAAAGCTTTCTGCGAAACTTCGTTTCGCCTCTGGGCAGCAAAAAAGCCGGCCGCTTATG
>OOBP01000128.1_pt1 | contig 95598 bp, 78 predicted proteins | sample 1671681 | NCBI WGS metagenome assembly OOBP01 (sample SAMN06348181, study PRJEB24527) | human gut metagenome
GGAAGATCATGGAGGTGATCATGGTCGTCACCGACATGGCAATCCAAAGCATGTATGCCGTGGTGTTGTGCTCCGCCTCTGCTATGCTCGCAAGCTTCAGCCCAACGGGCCAGCCCAGTTCGCTTGCACTCGCAAGCAATAGATAAAACCAACTCATCGTTGCTCCAACGTCATAGGGTGGCAGAATTTTAACTCTTCCTCTATAAGGGAGAGTCAATAGATCTGCTAGGCGTTTCTGCTTAGAAGTGCGAGAGGCCAACCGAGTTCACAAAGTCCCGAAAAAATGAGATAAATCCTACCAAGCATAACAGTCCACCATCTTTGACCTTGTAAGACTAGGGACTCCCATAGCAGGGAGAGTCAAAGGGGTATCGTTTCAAAGGCCAATGAGTTAGACTCAATTGAGTTAGTAAGTAGGAGAGTGGAAGATGGCAAGTTGTGACGATAGCACCCGAGGGTTGTTTCGCATTGGCGAATTTTCCAAGGTCTCTGGCGTGAGCATCAAAGCGCTTCGGCATTGGGATGAGATGGGGCTATTGAAGCCAGCGATTGTGGATAGTGATAGCAACTACCGCTACTACCGCATTAGCCAATTGCAGGATGTTGACCGACTCTACATGCTCAAAATGATGGGCATCCCCATGTCTTCGCTCAAGGCGTGGTCCGAGGAAGAGGGCTGCGAGAGTATTGTCGATTTTAAGGGCGAGCGCTACTTTAAGCGCGTGCAGGATGAACTGACGCTCAGGCGAGATGATCTACTGCGCGCTGAAGCCTATTTGCGAAGCCAGCAGAATCGCTATGCGCATGAAGAAGCGCTGCTCAGAGCAGGAACGATGAGCGGCGTGACGTCGTATAAATCTTACTTTCTGCGGGATCTCGGTGAAATGTCGCTTACGGCGCCCTTCAAAGAGATTGATTTACAGACGTGGCTCTCAGAGTTCACCCAACTTTGTGGTATTGGGAGAATTGGTGCAGACTGGGGGATTCGTATCACGAAACGCCAGACTGATACAGAAAGCCTGCACGTCGAACTTTTCCAAGAAGTTCTTGAGGTGCAGGGGGTGATGCAACTGGGAGATGAGCCCCCTCTAGTGCTGAAGACCGAGCCGCGCAAGTACACGTCCACCCTTGTCATCACTGCGGAACCAGTATTTTGTGCTGTTGAAGAGCATGCTCTAGAACATCTGAACCGCCCGCATTCACAACTGTGGCTTCACCTCTGTAGCTTGACGCAAGATGCACGGCGCGAAAACCTTTGGGAGTTTCAATATCTTGTAGAATGATCTTGACCATATTAAAAACAAGGGGAGTGCCATGCGCCTAGCCTTTCGCATTTTGTCTTTGAGTTTCCTGTGTTTAATCTCCGCGCAGGTGTCAGCTGAAGTATCGGCATATGGTGCCGTAGATTCTGGCATCTTGTACTCAAAATCGAGAGTCAAGATCAATTCCGTCTTCTATAGTGGGTACAGTCCCAGATATCTACAGGAGGTCAATAAACGTAGCCTGACAGAGCTGTCGCAAATAGTGGATAGCTCTATCTTTGGCATCAAAGGTAATGAAACGATTTCTCCAGATTTGAGTGTGGGATTCCAGCTTGAAAATGGATTTGAGTCCGATTCAGGTCAACTCCAAGATAAAGACCGCTTGTTTGATCGAGAGGCTTCTTTAAGCTTGGCCAGTAGCGTTGGGACATTTTTTGCTGGCCGCATTGCTCCATTGACCGCAGGTGTTGGGAGTTTCAATATCTTCAAGAGTCATGCTCAGGTGTTTGGCGGTCAATATAGCCTGTTTGACCCTTCTACGGACACCGTCCGGCGCGTAGCGTTCGATAATATGGTTGGGTATATAAGTCCAACCTTTTCTGGGTTGAAGCTTTACGCCCAGTACAGCTTCAACGTGAATTCGGCTGAAGCACCCTCTGTGCGCAACAATAACCGCTATTGGGGGATGGGTGTTACCTACGACCAAAATAATTTCGGGTTAACCGCATCGGTAGAGTCTTATTTACCGGCAAGGCGTGAGGCAACCGACGGGGACGACGGCTACATCTTTAGCTTTGGTGGCAATTACGACTTAGGCTTTGCAAAGCCCTATGTGTCAGTGCAGCTCGGTAAAAACTTAGACTTTGTGGGCAACATGTTCAAAACCTACAATGATCCGGCGAGACACGACATTCGATTTACTGCGATTCATCTTGGTGCTGCCGTTCCCATTGGGGCCGCTGTTTTCAAGATGGACTCCTTCTATAGTTCGAGTAAAGAAACCGCAGGGGTATCTATCGTACCTATCGGCTCTCTTTTCACATCCCTCAACCATGAACGGGAATGGGGAATCACGGCTAGCTACGAATATCACCTAAGCCAAAGAACCATGCTTTACGGCGTAGCTGGCTATGTGTCTCACAGCATGGATTCGAAAGTTGAAAGGAGGGGATACCCATACACGGACTTGTCACAGGTTGAAAAGACCCTGCGGGCAGGTATTGGGTTGCGCCACGCTTTTTAATTAGGCCAAAATGTGAAGGACCGCTGACATCTGATCATGCGGTCCTTCGTGTATGAGCTTTGCTCTTTTGATTGGCTTAGTTCCAGGTGTTGCAGACCTGCGGATCTCCGGAGGTAAAGCCTCGCTTGAACCATGTCTTGCGTTGTTCGGATGTGCCGTGCGTAAAGCTATCGGGCACAACGCGGCCGGTGGCCTCTTTCTGCAGACGGTCGTCGCCGATGGCGGTCGCAGTGTCTAGCGCTTCGTCAAGGTCTCCCGTCTCAAGGATGCCTTGCTTCTGCATGTAGTGACCCCACACACCCGCGAAACAGTCGGCCTGAAGCTCCATCTTCACTTGGATAGCGTTCGCTTCCTTTTGGCTAGCGCGACTTTGCATCTGGTGAACCTTATCAGAGATGCCAAGCAGCGTTTGGACGTGGTGACCCACTTCGTGGGCGAGCACGTAGCCGAGGGCAAAGTCACCACCACCGCCGTACTTCTTTTGCATGTCGCGATAGAACGAGAGGTCAATGTAGACCTTTTGGTCATTTGGGCAGTAGAACGGCCCCATAGCGGACTGCCCCGTGCCACAGGCGGTATTGGTGACGCCAGAGTAGAGCACTAATTTAGGATAGGTGTACTTTTCGCCGCCTGCCCTGAAGATCTGCGTCCAAACGTCTTCTGTGGTTTTAAGCGCAACAGAGCTGAACTTCGCCAACTCTTGCTCCTGAGCGGTAAAGTTCTTGCCCGAGGATTGTGCGCCTTGAGTCTGCTCGACAGGCGTTTCCATCGGCACACCCGTGATGAGTGGCGTGAGGTCGATACCGTAGTAGCCCGCAATCAGAATGATGATGAAGATCACTAGACCAGAGCGACCCCGCAACGGGATGCCGCGCATGCGAGGTTGTTGAGAGCCGCTTCCCATGGGGAAGGGGAAGCCGCTACGCTCGCTACGTCGATCTTCGACGTTGTCGCTTTCAGGTTTATCTTGCCAGCGCATGATATGGGAGAAATCGTAGGATGAGAGGAATTGAAGAAAGATGCCCTCATTATATCCTTTGCTCTCGGTCGCGCTCTCTCAAATCGGCGTATGACAGTGAGTTGAACGGGTAGCAGAAGTCGATGAACTTACCATTCTCGAGTGAAGACATTTCTTAATTTATATTCTGTACTACAAAAATATTTTGGATCGGACGATTCGAGTCCAAAGCGACTTGAAAAAAATAACCCGATAGAATGTCAATTCTAGGAGATTATTCTAGAATGACTACAAGCGTAGCGAACTGGAAAACGTCATGAAGAAAAGCCCCGCACAACTCTCTGCAACCACCTCACTCGTTCCGAAAGAAGAGGGAGCGCAGATTGAATTTTTGCCGCAAACACCCGCGGGGCGTGACCGCACGCCCAATGCAGCACTCGCCTATCTGGCGACGCTCCATTCCGAGACAAGCCGCATCGCGATGAGAAGCAAACTCAATGTGGTGGCGCGTCTTGCAGGTTATGCCGACCTAACGCTCTGTCCATGGGAGGCGATGGCTCCCGAGCACGTGATCGCGATGCTTGAAACGCTTGAGCGGCAGGGACGTCGGGCCAATACCGTGAACTGTTATCTCGCCGCGATCAAGGGGGTGGCGAAAGCGGCCTGGCTTGTGGGGAGCCTCAGTCACGAGGTGATGCTCCGTATTTCCGCCATAAAGCAACGTCGCACAAAGCGCCTCCCTGCGGGACGGTCGCTTACGCCCAGTGAATCACGGGCACTACTTGCCGACTGCGATACGCGTAACGATGCCATCGGTCGCCGCGACAAAGCGATCCTCTCGCTCATGCTCGGATGTGGACTTCGTCGTGGGGAAATTCCTGATTTGCGCTGGGAAAATTACGATCAAAATGAAGGCGCGCTCACTTTAATTGGTAAGGGCGATAAAGAAAGGCGAGTATTTCTTCCTGAAGAGGTTGAGTCGTATTTATTGGCGTGGATCAAAAAAGATCGCGGTGAAAATTACGGTCTATTATTTGGACGCATTTATAAAAATGGCCGGATCGATTTGACCCGGCCGATGGATGCCCGCTCAATTGGGGATATTCTTGCTTCTCATAGAATCGTGGAGGGGCGTTCAGCCTATACGGCTCACGATCTCAGAAGAACATTTGCAACAAGATTGCTGGAAGATAACGTCGATATCGTGACAGTTCAAGGCATGATGGGCCATGCTAGCGTCACGACAACTGCTCGATACGATAGGCGAGGTAATGATAAATACCGCAGAGCAGCTAATAATATAAAGCTTACATAATTAATTCAGATCAATCAATTTTCATAAGTTCATCGTCTGTAATGAGATCTGTATTTATAGTGCAATCAAAATACAATTCTCCGAATGATAAGTTTCCATCAAATATCTTTGCTGTTTCGAAATGGTTCAAACAGTCATGTAGTGACGGAAATGAACATTCGAACAATACATCTCTGCCAAAATCAAATCCCTCAAGTTTTGCGACTGATAATGTAGTATTTTTATTATCCTCGCCAGAAAAGACACAGTATTTATTTGTTTTATGCCTAATGACAGCTATAAACCTTTGTGAAAGCAAATCGTATAGCTTGTTAATTTGTTCAGTTAGTTCTTTCATAATTTCTGTAGAAATTTTGAAATAATGATTCAAGATAAATTTATAGCTACACTTTTAATCATTTATCCATTCTATTGATTCTTGTACTTGCGAAAATGAGTTGTTCTGAAATATATTGGCACACATGAATTTTTTAATGTTATCACTCATTTTTTCAGAATAAGAACTCCACAAGTATTCATCCTGATTATCTAAATCGATAACATACAGGAGCTGTTTTTTATTTTTTGTGTCCCAATTCCCAGATATGAAGTATTTTTTGCTTTTATACCTAATATAGATATCTGAACTTGTTTCTAAGGCTTCAATAAAATATTTTATATCACCATTGATCATTTACAAGATCTCCTCAAAATACTTCCTGTATGACCTATATATCAGGTTCCTTTCTGTTAGAAAAATTTCATCTATTCGATTGGAATAATCATTGGCAGTTGTGAAGATATGGTCATGAAGTGCCTTTTAATCGTGTGTTTTGCGACAGTTGGAATCCAACCAAAACGTCACGAGGCGGTGAAGGTAGGAATGCAAGCGTTGGCGTGGTGGAAGGTGAAAAACGCACGATCGGTGAGCGGCTCAAAGCGGCAGAAAAGCTCATCGCCGAAAAGATGCAGATACCTGAAAACTTTACGGAGCCCATGTTATGGCGCTATGCGCTTACCTTGATGGTCGATGTAGTACCAACTGTCACTCTCCCAGTAGTGATATTCACCATTTGAGCCAGGAACTTCCTTATTGACGCCCACGTCGGTGACTTTGGCGCGACCATTCTTAAATGGATAGCCAAACGCAAACCGTGGTGCAATCACCACCTCGCCCTCAGCAGTAGCATAGCCCACGCGTCCGGCCTCATCGACGATGCGTTGCACACCCTCGTGAATGGGATCGGGGCCATTATCAAACCAGTATGGCTTGTAGGCAGCGCTTGCTACTAAAGGAACTAGTCCCGTAGCCATGATGGCTGCGATTAGCGTGGTCTTGATGGGCATGGAAAGCTCCGAGCAGAAGTGATGGTCCTCTGCGTTTCAGTCTACCTAGCGCGAATCTTGGGATCAAGCGTTTTGAGCTAAAAGGGCAGGGGCGGCAAAACGGAGCGGCCGCGTCAACTCGCTCAATTCTCTATAATTTTCCCATCACTCGCCCATACCTATCGGGATGCATCATGGCCGTCAACAAATCCGAACTTCTCAAGCGCATTATTACCTGCACTACAAGCGACGCACGCCGTCAGGCTTGGCAGACGATCAAAAATAACCGCGAGAAAAAATCTTTTTTCGGCTATTTGTTCGAGTGGCCTCTGAATAAAACCCACGTCTGGGGGCAGCCTCAATTTCAGCGTGAGCTCTTACAAGGACTCATGAGCGCCTCCCCCGAGGCAGAGCTGATATTCGGCGCACTCTTTTCTCAGATTACGGCCAATGAGCAGACGGGTGCAAAAATTCGTGAGGCAGCGGTAAGCGCTTTACCCGTTACCGACGACGCACTTCGCGAAATCCTTTCGGCAGTTGGCGGCACGCACGGTCTCTCTCCTCAGCTGCTCGTTACGATGAGCCTTGGACTTGTCTGGCTCAAAGTGCTTCAGTGCGTCGCCGATAACGACGCGAAGAAATCCGAGCTTGAGGCGCTTTTAGACGATGCGTTTGAACGAGCAGCCGATATCCTTGATGAGCGTAAAGAGCTCACGAAAATTGTCGCTGCTATGCGCGGAGCGCTCGGCATGGCGCAAAAGGCGCTACCCGAGGCTGATGAAGAAAAGCCTAAGAAGGCTAGCGGCAAGGGCAAGGCAACTAAGCAGGAGGCGGCAGAGGCGGCTGCCCCCCAAGTTACCGATGCACGGGAATCGAGTACGCCTCACGCCCAAGAAGAGGCTTTAGCAGTAACAACCGCAAATGTAAAGGTAAGCGCTCCGCTTGTCAGCACGAGCGGCGAAAAAACGCAAGCGAAACAGAATAAGAAAACCGCTAGTAGCAGCGCAGCGCTTGCTGAGGCGGTTCAGGCCACCCTTGGCAAGCGCCCCGACGGGGAGCGCGCTTTCGCGATCCCTGAAGCCAGCCCAACTCCTGCAACCGCTCCCGTGCACGTTACGCCCTCAAAGATTGAGGGTGCACCTAAAGCCAAGGGCAGTGCTAAATCCAAAGCTGAGTCAAGCAGCAAGAAAGCACAGACTGGCGCGCAAGCACCAGTTGAGGGGGCGCTTCGGCAGATGAGCCACCCCATTAAAAACACGTATCGTGCCAAGGCAGAGCCCGAAGAAGGGCTCACCCGAACTATTGGCTACGCGGTGCGATATGGTGGTTTTGTGAATTTTTACGGTGTTGCCAACTGGGATCCCTACCTCAAGCGCTACAGTGAAGCGAACTTTACGCAGCGCTTTCCGATGTTTGGCGCGGTGAACCTCAAAGTAGCCTCCTATGCGCAAGTCCCCGATGGCTCATTACTGGTGCTCGACTGGGGGCGCTCAGATCTGATCCCTTACCACGATGCCAATGGCGTGATACGTACGGACTATGCTTATCAGTTCGACTATGCCCAACTCAAAAGTGAAGGACGCGCCTCGCTGCTTGACGATGCGGGGGTCTTCCCTGTGGTGCGTCCGCTGGAGCTAGAGCCAGACTTCACGAAGTCTATCTACGTTACGTTAACGGCGCAGGAGCCCACCGAAGCCAAGCTCTCCACGCTCCCAGTGATGCTGGAATACCGAGGGGACTATTACGGACCATTTCCGCTGAGAGAAGACGCGGCTAACCGCCTTTACGTCAACGTGCCGCTTGCTGCAAAAGAGGGCGTGGTATCGGGTTTGCGTCCCAAGGATGCCTCAAACCTCGTGACCGCAGAGCTCCGGTATTGGCATGACGGTAACACGCTCAAGTCGCAGGCCATTGATCTCTTTTACGCGCCAGGCGCTCAGGCCTTTGCCTTTGATACGCTCTCGGACAAAGAGCTCGTTCGGCGCTTCCTACTTTCTATCCCCGCTGAGGCGCCTGCGAACGCATCGATGCGTGAAGCTGTTGCCGCACTCATCGAAGAGAGCGAAGTGCTTGGCTCGCATCGCTTTTTTAGCGCTCAGCGTGCGCTGCTACTCAGAACTGCGCTCAACGACTGCTTCGCAACAAGCGCCACATCAACCGAGTTGCGTAGCGCTTTCTTCAATGCGGTTTGGGCCAATAAGGAGCGAGTTCTGCCTGAACTCGCCGAAGCGTTTGCGAATTCCCCCGAAGCCTATAAGGCGCTCACCGCTAAGAGTACGCTTCGAGAAAAGCTTCAGAAGGCGGAGAATGACGTTAAAGCGCTCACCGCACGCAAGGCTAACCTCACTCACGAAATCAATGAGCAAATCCGCTCTGAGCGCGCGAAATTCCAAGAAACCAATCAGAAGCTTCTGGCCGAAAACGAGCGGCTTACCGAGGAAAATGAGCGCATGCGCTCGGAGCTTGGCATTCTTGAAAATGTGCGTGATCTGGCCACGACTCGTAAAACGCTTCAAGACGAAAATGCCAAACTCTCTGAATCCAATGAGACGTTACGAGCCACCGTTTCCCGCATAGAAGCGCATCTTGAACATGCCTTTAAGAACCCGCATGAATACGCCTTTGAGGGCGCGATTGCTTCCAAACTGCTTGCCGCGGCCTCGGCGTGGGAGTCGGAAAAGAGCGCGGACAATTTTGAAGCGCGAGCGCATGCCGTGGCTCATGCGCCGCACTTGAACCTCACCGGACACAAACTCGCCAACTATCTGGTCAAGAAAGTCCAAAGCTACCGCGGCTACGATGACAATACGGTACTTAACTTCTTTATTCTGCTCACGCAGAGCTTCTTGACAATTTTCTCTGGCCCTCCGGGTGTTGGGAAAACTTCGATCTGTGAGATTCTGGCGCACGTCATGGGGCTTTCTGGTTTTGCTCAGCAACTTCCCCCTGCGGCTTTGAAACTTTGGGATAGTGAGATGGCGGCTAGTCGCTTCTTGCCAGTCTCCGTTGAGCGAGGCTGGACGAGTAAGCGTGACTTTGTGGGCTACTACAATCCGCTCTCAAAAACCTTCGAGAGCATCGATCCGCTCCGAAAGGACGCGTTTGCTCAGCTCGATGCTGAAAAGCGCGCTGGCGTGCTCAACACCCCCTTTATGATGCTGCTTGACGAAGCAAACCTCTCACCCATGGAGTACTACTGGGGCGACTTTATGCGCATTGCCGACAAGCGCACGGGGGCTGCTTCGTACGTCTCGTTTGGCGGAGACGCACAGTACCGTATCCCAGACACATTACGGTTTGTGGCGACTATCAACAACGACTTCACCACAGAGAACCTCTCGCCGCGTCTGCTCGACCGTGCGGCGATCGTCACGTTACCCGCCCAAATCATGGGCACCATTGGTGTCATCGATGAAGATGAAAAGCTCGAGCCTGTGAATTGGACAGAAATGCAAAAGCATTTTGGCCCCTCCCGCTCGCTTGCCCATAAAACCGAGATTGAGCCAGTGCTCGAGAGAATCTACGCCGCTTTTATGAACATGGGTGTGGCCGTCTCGATGCGTACGCGCATCGCTATCGCCGATTACATCTCAGCTGCGAACCGCGTCTTTAGCGCGAAGGATCGTCCTGCGTACCAAACGGGAATTGACTTTGCTGTCATGCAGCGGTTGCTACCTCGCATTAACGGAAACGGTAGCGTTTATCGGGCAGGGCTTGTGGAACTCGCCGCACTTCTTGAGCGTGAAGGACTCACCGAGTCCGCAGCTGCCCTCGCACAGATTCTGCGTACGGGCGACAGTACCATGGATTGGTATCGGTTCTTCTGATGAGTACGTTGACGTTAAGAGCGCCGGGCTACCCAGCCATTGAGCTGGCGCTCACCGAAGGGGCAGGGACCGAGCGCGCAGCGAACATCTCAGGGATTCGCCGCACGGTTTGCTCAGACGTTCGTTGGACGTTTGAGCTGCCGCTCTCTGCCTTTTCGCCGCTCGCAGAAACAGAGAGCGCCCTTAACGTGAATGCCACGTACCAGCTTTTTATCAACGAGACGTTTGTTCCCACACGCGCAGAAATTAGAAATGCGCTCCTCATCTTGACGCCCTCAGACCCGCTTTCAAGCGATGACCCGATTCCCTTTCGGGACTACATTGGCACGGCGGCAGTCGAAATCCGGCGCCTCGCACGCGGCTTTCCGACGCAGACTCTGCTGAGCGAAACGGTGCTAATTGCGATTCGCCAAGGCCCCACCGCCGAGGCGGTGCGCTCCATGGCAAAACGTGTACTCGCAGGGCTCAAACACTATGGGCAAAACACGCAAGGAGAAGGGGACACTGGCGCACTCAAGCTCGAAGCAGTGCTCTTCGACACAGAAGCGCGAAACGATTTTGCAGCACGCCTCAAAATTCTCGAAGACATTCTCAAAACCTATAGTCAGCAAGCGGCGTATTTCCGCGCCAATGCGCGCTTTCATCTTGTCACAGGCGAGCGTATTGATGGGGCAGGGCGGCTTAATGGCTTTTCCGAGTCTGCGCTACGATATGTGATCGAGCACCCCGATGAACTTGTCCCTTCGCAAAGTGGGCGCGGTATCCGTGTTCATAACCGCACGTATGTCCCTGAGCGGATGTTGATTCAAACAACACGTAAGAGCTTTGATTTGCTTGAGAACCGTATTGTGCTCGGTTTTCTCAAGCGACTTGAAGAAGCACTCTCCGAAGAGGTAGCGACACTTGAATTGCAGTGCAAACGGCTTCCTGCACTGCTCAGTACGGTGGAGGGTTACGTTTGTAGCGCTGAGGCGCTTCTTGGGGAAGTCACCGAGCGGCTTACCCACTACATCTCGCATCTGCGGCAATACCTCACCGAGCTGAGGGGGCTCTTTCTCGTTTATTCCCGAATTTTTCCCATCACCCCAGCGTGCGTGACACACATTCCAGCGCCCACTGAGATTTTCATTTCGGTGCCCGCCTATCGACTCATCTACGACAACATGGTGCGTTGGTTTGGCTTGGGGAGCCTCTCCTTTGCACGTGAAGAGTTCCTCATGACCTGCTTTGAGCGTAGCCGCCTCTACGAGCTCTTTTGCCTCGTGGCGCAACTCGATGCGCTCTCGTGTGCGGGAGCAACGTTCTGTGGCGCCTCGCATCACGCTTGGCATCGGCCTGACGGGCGCACCAGCGACGACACCATCCCGAACGTGTTCCGCTTTACGCTACCCGCAGGCCCCCATACACCAGCCACTACCCTCACGCTTTTCCATGAGCCCGTCATCAAGAGCCCAGTGCTTGAGAGCGAGGCCGATATGACACTGGTGCGCACCTCGCCATTGAGTTGGAGCGCCGAGGGCGACTTCCGCATGCTGGATCCAAGGTTTGCGTTCTACACGCCAGATTTTGTGCTCAAAGTCGAGCAAGAAGGGCAAGGTGCACGATGGTTTATCGCAGACGCCAAATACTCCGTGGATACGAAAGTCATCGAGCAGCAGACCAAGGAAATTCTCTTCAAGTACCTCTTCAGCATTTCCCCATCTGAGCAGGGTGAGCGTATCGAAGGCGTCTGGCTCTTCTACCCGTGGCTCACCAAACTTGGAGAAGCGATCCAAAGCGCTACCCCATGGGCGCCTCAGTCCACTGCAGGGCTCTATTTTCAACATGTCTCACCCGCCACAGCAGCTGAAAGCGGCTTTATTGCGGCAGCGCTCGGTGCTTCTGCCCCGCATTAAGCTACGCCCGCCCGTGCATGCTCGCAATACTCGGTTGGTGTCATGCCTGTTTCTCGTTTGAAAAAGCGACAAAAGTAGGGGCCACCCGAGAGGCCAAGTGCCTTAGCAATCCCTTCAGCAGTGCTGTCACTGTGCAGCAGAAGTACCTTTGCCTGAAGAATCAACGCACGGTTGATGAGCGAGAGCGGCGTTTCTTTAGGCTCTACGGACTTGACAGCCGCATTGAGCACCGCGGGCGTGACTTTGAGCAGCTTGGCATAGTAGCTCACGGGGTGGCTAATCGCGCCTCGCGACATCAATAGGCTAAAGAAGAGATTCCGAATATGGCCGTGGACATTGCGCGCGCCCAAACTCACTGAGTTGAGAACGTCATCGGCAAGGAGGCGAAAGCCATCTTCAAGAACCGAGAACGAAGGATCTCGATGCGCGAGTGCATTAAGATAGGCACAGGTCAACTCGAGCCGCTCAAATTTGATCTTGGGCGGCGTATAGACGCAAAAACCCGGAAGTGGCACGTATTGCTCAAGCGCTGACAACCCGCTAAAGCCCACCATGGAGACTTCACTGTCGGCGTAAACCTCAAGCGGCAGTATTGTCGTACCGGGCGGTGCAATCGCTACAAAAGGCGAGGGGCCTTTGGTCTTGCAAACCTTGAGGCCAATTTGCAATTTTATCGAGCCTGATCTAAAGAGGATAAGCCGCCAGTCGCTACAGACATACGGAAAGCCCAGCTTTACCCAAGGCGCTAGTGCATCGGAGCGAAACTTTTGGATAATGGAGAAGTCCTTGGAAAAATAGGCCTCGGTACGATCGTACTGGCCTGCTTTTACCATCTCCGCTAGCTTGTACCGTCTCGGCTCGGCAATCATGCGCCCCTCCATTTGCAATCAGCTCTCGCAATTTGTGAGGGCTCAGTCAATTCTACTACTCCGAGTCATGAATACCGTCGTAGCAACGTTGAGCAGACATCCGTGTTTTCCCTAAGTTGCTAGGTAAACGGTCGCGAGCGACAAAAGTTTTGTCCACCCCATCTGCGTGCGATGAAAAATGGCTCGCTCAACCTCGCAATCGGCCGTACTAATGCGGCATTATTCAAGTACTCGCACAGGAATCAGAAGCGTGATCACGCCGACGTTGCCTCGTGCCCAAGTGACATGAGTTTGGGCACGAGGGTAATTGTTAGTCTAGCGCGATTAGAACTGATACCTAATATTTGCAAATACCGAACCGTACTTGGAGTCGCCGTCTGCCGAGCGACTGTAATTCACACCGAGGCCCGCTCCAAAGTTTGCTACCTTCAAATTAAGCCCTAGGGTTGCCTCAAACAGAACCCGCGAGCTGATTTCGCTGTAGCCGGCGGCATAAAAGTTATCCGCTAAATCGACCTTGGTATGAATGAGTCGATCGCTAGCAAAGTACTTGGCACCCAGCTCAGCGCCAAAATTTAATGCTCTCTCACCCTCAATAAGCGGAATCTGAGAGAGGACAGCTCCCTCCACAAAGCCTACGGTCTTGGAACTCTTATGAGCATTGAGGCGATCGCCTCGGTCGGAGTTAATCGTATAACCATCGATCGAGTAATGTTCAAGACCGACGGATACCCGAGGCGCTAAACGTCCCTCGCCGGGCATTAGATCGTAAGCGGCACTTAGACTCAAGCTTGCCAGGTGAGAATCGGGCTTGGCGGAGAAATTTGCTAAAGCTGAGCTTTGTGTTACCTCTGATCTTGCCAAGGTATAGGTAAAATCAAGACCCAGCATCAGTGAATCTTTCACATAGCTACTGTAGATCTGGGCGCCATAGAAGTGATGTTTATCGTGGGTGGCGGCAAGAGCGTCAGAATTGGATTTGCCATCTCCCTCACCCGCAAAAAAGGCTGTGCCCAGCAAATAATTCTCCCGAGCATAGTCAAAGCCGAGCCAAATTCCACTGCTATTGCCCTTATAGCTAGGATTTGTGGTGCTCCCTCCCTTGTAGGAGACATGCGCATAGAGGGGCGTGACCCATAAGGAGGCTCCACTTTGCTGAGCTTTTCCAAACGCGTCAAACGCTGTGCTCGCCCCAAAGCCCATGCGCTCACGTATAGGCTGTCGGGCGGCATACGCTGCAGAGCGCAAGGTGTGTACAGCACCACCTAAAAGCGCCAAGCGCGGTAGGGCATTTAAGGCAGGCGCATCGGGATCACCTCCTGAGGAGGGAGGCGTGAGCCAGCGGTCAATTTCGCCATCATCAATCGGGGTGTGGCGCACGGCATTCTCTAAACTTGAAGCAGTATCTTCATCAAGCCCTGCTGTGGCCGAAGAAAAACTTGCTTCATCAAAAGCAAATCGGTAGAGGCGTGATGGAGTGTAATTTGGATCTTCTTCAAAGGGGCTCCCCACAATAAAGCGATTGGCTCCGTAGACCTTTCCCACACCGCTTAGGTTCTCTCTTTTTTCAAAAGCTCTGACTATCTGACCTTCTTTTATACCCGCGAAAACCAAGATGCCATTATTTATCATTGCGTCACCACCACTATCAGATGATGAACCGTCATATTTAACAAGAAAAAAGCCACCGGGGACTTCACCACGGGTGTACAGGAGGCTACTGGCTAGACGGGCGTCAACATAGAGCAAAGAATCTCGGGCGATGCTGATAGCCTCTCTATTACGTATGTCTCCTAAATCACTAGCATAAGCATCGAGCATGAATTGCCCAAGGACCTCGTCATACACTATTGGCTTCGTTAATACACCAATTGATTTAATGTTAAGTGAGCTTTCAATCTTGGTTTTCGTACTGTCAAGATAAGGACTGGCTAAGGACTTTAGTTCATCAAGGTTTTCTGTGCCTAAGCCTGTAACGGCATAGCCTCCGCTAAGTACGCGATTGCCATGAAAAGTCAAGTATGAGGTATTACCAAAGTCCCAACCGTCACCCCCCATTTGTTTGGGCATATTGGATATGCTAGTAAAAGAGGCTGCGTCCGCAGTACCAAAGGTAGCAAGGGTAGTACCAGTCGCTACGGCAAGGTTGTTAGCCTGCAACATCCCGTGACTAATAACGCCCTCGGCATTTTTACCAACAAACAAGTTTGCCCCTGTCAAATAAAGGGTATCGGTAACAATGAGAACGTTGCCATTCACAATGGGGAAATCTGGATTGCGCTCCTCTGTAACATCTGCCGTTCCAGAATTTGTTTTAGTTACTGTTGCAGCAGAAGCAAACGACGTAAAACTACAGGCAAGAGACAGCGCCAAGAGCGTGAGAGCAAACTGGGAACCTTTGTGTTGACGCAACCACGGCTGAGATTTTTTCGCCTGAGAGGGGGCGAGTAGGGAGCAATTTGGATTCATCATATCGATTTCGCAACTAAGTGAATAAGTGAATATTCCGCACCAAAATTGTCCGCGTACCCAAATGTTTTCGTTAGCTCGGCACAACGGCATGCTTTCAGTGCAGGACTGTAAGGAAGCACTTCGGCGATAGACACATCGCGCTGCTCGACATTCTTCTCTTGCTATGCCTTATTTGTCTAACGATAGCGTCACCTATATTTGCCTGTCAATCGAGAAACCTACTGAGTCCACACACGAAAAATTTCCTGTTGGACCTTTCATTCGCCCGACCCAATCAAGAATGGCGTGCGGGGTCCGTTTGGAAGAGTAGGAGTTAGAGCACACCCACGACACGCACCTCAGGAATTCGGCGACGTTTGAGGTTGTGATGCAGTCCAGTGCCATGCCAAGCTGTATGCTTTGGCTCAGGCCACTGGACTCACCTTCTGTCACCACCTCTCACTCATCGCACCATCACCACCAGTCTCACAGCAAATGCGTGCCACACACAGCAAAGCGCCCAGCCACCCACACTCATCGCTCCCACCACTCAGAACAGCACTGTTTTCACACGGATCAGCACAATTTTTTCCCAAGACGCTGCAAAGGTAACGCCGTCACGTGCCCGAAAATCGCGCTTTTCTGTCAGGATTTACGGCATATATCTTGCCTTTTTGCTCTAATTGCCACAATTTCTGCCATCACTCTCCTAAGAGGCCTCATGGCCATGAAGCCTTCTGCGACGCAGTCCGCAATCACCACCTCACTCATCAGCGCACACGAACGCAATTTCAACCATCAGCCACTGAACAGCGCATCGCCGCGCAACAGTCAAATACGAACTCAGAAGCCATTAGAATTTTTCAGATAGGAAATTAACGACGACGCTTATCTGATTACGCTAGTTATCGCTAAAAGCGACATGAGCGTTGTGGTGCGGGAAGATCTCTGCGCGCATTGCACGCACTGCTTGCCCTTGGAAAAATCACCACTCTTTCACACCTCGCCTAGCACCACCGCCATTTCTGCGGGTTTCACGAGCGAGAAGTGCGTCGATCACACTCACGCCTCCTCACGAACGCTCACCGTGCCCCCGTGATGCGCGACGCAGCGCTGTTCCGTGCATACACTGGTGCCTTCACGGCACACACACCTTCCAGAACGCCAGCGTTGTCGCACTTCACAGGTATAGAGCGCTCCAGGCGAGCATGGGCCATACTCTCAAACGCTCAAATTCTTACAGGGCTTTTGCCGAGAGCTTGACTTTTCGCTTTGTGTCGTTTCAAAAGGATAAGTGCTCCTCAGCTATGTCTCTTCAATTGCGCGTTCTTCATGAGGCGTCTGCACCGGTCTCTACGCTCACCGTCGCATCACACTCGCTCGGGCAAATGACTGAATGCTAAGCGTGAGCGGTATTTGCAATTGAGAAACGTACAGATTGAGCAAACGTTATGAAAAATAATCGCTAGGAAAACATATAGACCATTTGGTGGAGAATAGGCGTTTTCATGCCAAGTTAGGCGTCCTAATTGCTAAGGCTATTCACTGACGAAGATACCATCTTCGATCCATGGAGCAAGGTTGATCAGTCTCTGACGCATATCTGTTTTTACTATTTTCACGATGGTTGAGAAAACGAGGTTGTGTAAAGAGACAGGAACATTGTTTGGGTAGTCGATTAGGAAAATCGCCCTTCCCATCTGAGGGGGAGGCATAGGAGACACCACAATATTGCCTACTAGATAGTGGTGTTGAAGTAAGGATGTTGTTCTGCTGAGAGTCCACCCGATTCCGCGAGCGACCAATGACAGCATCAACCCATTAGTATCCACTTCCACTGTTCCAACTAGGTTGAGCTTTAGTGCACTCAAAAGAGCATCAGACAACTTCCCACCACCGCTTTCTCGATAGTAACGAATGTAGGGAAGTCCTGAGAAGCGAAGATCGTCCCAAGAGAACCTTTCTTTTTTGTGGGATTCAAAATAGGAACGCGGGAGAAGGATGACAGAAGGTTCTGAGAAAATGAACTTTCTTCGCAATCCAAAGGTGGATTCAAAAGGGTCACTTGATACCAGAATGTCTAGCTCACCATTTTTAAGCTTTTCGAGAAGACGATCACATGTCCCTGTCAAACAGAGTTGTTTACCCGTGTAAGGCTTGAGACGCTCCAGTAGTAGTGGCGCAACGTCCATAGAAAGGCTCTCGATGAATCCAATGCGTAATGGTGGCCGGAGATTTGCTTTGCTCCGTAGAGTGCTTATAACCTCAGGGAGTGAGGACAATAACGGAGATATTGCTTCTTGAAATATGCGCCCTTCTGTGGTCAATTGGGCTGGCCGCTTCTTTCGGTCGAAGAGAGTAACACCAAGGCGTGTCTCAAGATCCTGAAGTTGGTGGGATACCGCGGGCTGAGAGTAACCTAAAAGCTTGGCTGTTTTGCTAAATGAGTGAGTTTCACACAGGCTAAGAAAGACTTGTACTCCAGATGTTAGGATACCGTTTTCTCGAAAAGACTCCTGCATAACAACTCCTCTAGCAGATACTCTTGATATTCAATATTCTGAATTTGAATATTAATCGACTCTAAAGAACTAATTCCATACGCTTGCTGTGTAGTCGATTTGATCTAAACCGATTGCAATCTATTTTTAGACCAAATTGAAAGGAGCAACTATGGAAACACTTCTACAGGCGTGTGTAGTGCTGGTAGCGCTGTTTATCGGCGCTAGATACAAGGGTATCGGGTTAGGCATATGGGGCGGCGTTGGCTTGCTCATCCTTGTACTTTTCTTTGGTGTCAAACCTACTTCAGCACCTATTGATGTCATGCTAATTTTGACCGCAGTGGTCACTGCAGCTTCCGTAATGGATGCTGCTGGTGGCGTTGCATTTATGGTGAAGATTGCTGAGCGCATTATTCGGGCAAACCCTAAACGCATCACTCTTGTCGCTCCATTTACGACTTGGTTCTTTACCTTTTTAGCAGGTACTGCGCACATCTCCTATCCACTAATGCCAGTGATTTATGAGGTAGCGTATTCTGCAGGGATACGCCCAGAAAGACCAATGACTGTGTCCATGGTCGCAGCTCAACAGGCAGTTACAGCATCTCCTGTATCTGCAGCTACTGCCGCCTTACTGGGACTTCTAGCCGCCAATCACTTTGATATCTCTCTAGGTCAGATTCTTGCTGTTACGGTGCCTGCTTCACTTTGTGGCATTTTTGTCGCAGCACTTGTTCAGATGCATATTGGCAAAGAGTTGGCAGACGATCCCGATTTCCAAGCACGGCTTCAAGCTGGGCTAGTAAAAGCTCCAGAGAAGCGTGAGGATAAGAAACTGCCACCTAAGGCTTGGCTTTCGGCACTTATCTTCGTTCTCGGCGTTTCGTTCGTCGTCATTTCTGGGTTCTTCCCTGCATTGCGGACCCCTACTGGTGGGAAGCCAATTGGTATGGCTACTTTCCTGCAGATCTTCATGTTGGCGGTAGCAGCACTCATCTTGGTATGCAATAAACCAAAGCTCAATGAGGCGATGAGTTCACCCATTATGCGTGCAGGGATCACTGCTCTGATTGCTGTCTTTGGCCTTGCGTGGTTAGGTGACAGCTTTATTTCTGCGCATAAGGAAGTGTGGCTTATAAATTTCAAGGACATGATCAGCGGTTATCCTTGGCTGTTTGCACTTTTCCTCTTTTTCATGAGCGCCATCTTAGCCTCTCAAGCCGCGACTGTACGAGCAGTAATGCCATTAGGTTTGGTGCTTGGACTGTTGCCCAGCTCTCTTATTGGGATGTATCCAGCAGTCAACGGACTGTTCTTCATTCCATCGGCGGGGCCGCTTGTAGCCACACTTTCCTTTGACCTATCGGGTACTTGCAAAATTGGGAAATATGTCTTCAATCATTCCTTCATGTTGCCCGGCTGCATTGCAACCGCAACTGCTGTAACCGTTGGTTTGGTCATTCAAACGTTTTTGTTCTAATGAGGCTTTGTCATGAAAGAAACTGCTCGTGGAAAAATCAAGAAGGCACCAGCTCCAGAGGTCGTTAAGTACCTTATTCGGCCCGCAATCCTACAGGATCTTGAACGCTCGTATTTGACGATTTTGGATATCAATCGCGCGCATATTCTGATGCTCGCTAAACAGAAGATCATTACAGAAAAGACAGCTGCAGAGCTCTTAAAGGCTACCAAAAAGATTGCTGACGAGAAGGATGCTCCGACATTTGAAATAAATCCCAATATTGAAGATCTGTATTTCAATTTAGAAAAGTACTTGATTTCACTTACTGGACTGGATATTGGTGGGCAACAACACACTGCACGTAGTCGAAATGATTTAGCGGCTACGGAATTAAGAATCGATGTCCGCCGCTACTACTTGAAGCTCTCGGAGATGTTTTTGCACTTACGTGCGACACTTCTAGAAGTGGCTAAGAAGAATAAAGACGCTGTTATGTCTGGCTACACTCATATGCAGCCAAGCGAACCAATCACATTTGCACATTATTTAAGTGCAGTGTCTAATGCACTCGCTCGTGATTATCATCGATTCCAAAATGTTTGGGACACATTGAATCTATGTCCGTTAGGTTCTTGCTCGATGGGGTCTACCTCTTTCCCAATAGATCGCGCGTATACGGCCTCACTATTGGGTTTTGACAAGCCCATGGAAAACTCAATCGACGGAGTCGCTGCACGAGATTTTGCACTTGAATTGGTCAACGCGTTAGCGATGACGGCCAATACGATGAGTAGATTGGCCTTAGACCTATACACATGGTCAACGCCTGAATATGGCTACATTGAAGTTGATGACTCTTGTGCTGTTTGCTCGTCGATCATGCCCCAGAAGAAAAACCCAATGACACTAGAGCATGTGAAAGGTAAGGCCGCTCACATGGAAGCGTTCTACGTGTCGATTTTTTCTAGCATGAAGAATGTGCTCTACTCACATTGCAGAGATATTTCAGTCGAGTCTGTGCGTTTGGTTTGGCAGGCTCTACAAGAGATGGAAGCTGATTTCGCGCTATTGGATGTCACAGTGAAAACGATGCAGCTAAAAAAGACTCGCATGTTATCGAATGCACGGAACAACTTCTGTACAGTGACCGAGCTTGCGAACTACTTGGTTCGCTACGACAAAATTTCATTCCGTGAAGCACATGAAATTATTGCTCATGTGGTCGGTCATTTGTGTGAGGGTGGACAGGATGCATCACACATAACTAGGGCTGTGATCAACGAAAGTGCGACAGCATTATTCGGCTTTACAACGTCATTGACAGATGAATTGATCAACGAGGCTTTGGATCCTTCACGTGTGGCAGAGGCTAAGAGTCCAATTGGCGGTAGTGCATTGCACGAAGTAGAGCGCCAGCTATCTGTACTGGACAGTCAATTGGCTGCCGATAGTGCTGAGTTGGAAGCGAGAAAAAAGAAGGTTGAGAGTGCAGCTCACTTGCTCTTAGAGGATGAAAAGCCGTTTTTGAACGTCAGCTGAGCCTTGTGCTAGCTTAGAGCGAGGGATCTAGGGTAGGCCTTAGTCGGTCTACCCTTGGGTTACGGAAGTGTTAGGCGTTACTTCATCGAGCGCACATACTTCACAGCGCTGTCAGCGGCCACCACGCCAGAGACAATAGCCCACGAGTTCATCATGGCCGTCATGGAGTCGGCACCGTTAGCGCCGCCCACCACCGAGCCTGCACCATAGAGCGCAGGGATGACTTCACCCTTACGGTTCATGATTGCCAAATCCGCATTGGCTTTGAGTCCACCGAGCGTGGTCTGGTAACGAACCTTCTGCTCAACAATGTGGTATGGCCCAGCCCCCAATGCTCCCGTGATCGGACGATTGAATTCGCTATCCTTGCCAGCGGCGGCCATCTGGTTCCAGCTAGCCACGGTCTTTGTAAGTTGCTCGGCGTTGATGCCCATCGATTTGGCGGCATCTTCGAGCTTGTCGCTAACCGCCATCACGGGCGCACCAGCGTTTTCAATCGTTGCCCACGCATCAAGCGCTTCGGGATTGGGTACCAGTTTGTCCTCAAGCGACTTATCAACATAGACCTTCCAGGCAGCCGCATCCATCACGATGTAGGCCATGTGCTGTGGTTGCGCAATCGTCGCGTCCGTAAGCACCCCCAGTCCTTCACGCTCATTGACAAAGCGCTTGCCATCGATATTGACATAGATGGCCCCAGACTTCTTGATCGTATCGGTCGAGGAAGCGGTTGCAGCGAGCCCATGGCCCGGCACGGTTTCAACCCCATGCGGGTACTTCTTGACGAGATCCATGTTGATGACATCTGCGTCAAGCGCGGTGGCCATCTTTAGCCCGTCGCCCGTCTCACTGTCAAGACCGTAGAAAACGTAATCGCGCATCTCGGCGGGCAACAACCGTTTTTGTGCTCCGTACCCACCGCTAGCCAAAATCGTCGCCTTACTCTTAATTTCGTAGGAGTTGCCGTTCTCATCAAAAGCACGCACCCCAATCACTCGCCCCGACTCATCGGTAATGAGCTTATCGGCACGCGTACCAAGTAGTAGCCGACCACCAAAATCCGCGTACTTCTTCTGCATAAGGTGCAGGAAATTCACGCTACGCCCTTCAACACCGAGTTGCCGATTAGCCGAATGATCAGGGTACTGCGTAGCAGCGGGCCCATACGGGATCTTCAGATCATCGATGAGCCAATCGACCACACCACCAACTCGGTGCGTGATCATCTTCACGAGCACGGGATCATTGCGATTCTTACCAATGCGCATGATGTCCTTTTCCGCGAGCGCTGGGCTATCCTTGGTCTCTTTCATCACCTCACGTTGATAGCGCGAGCCCGTGGCAATCAGGGTGCCGGCGTTTAGCATCGTAGCGCCACCGATCATCGGCATCTTTTCGATGAGAAGCACCTTCACGCCTTGGCTTGCAGCACGGACGGCAGCGGCCATCCCTGCGCCACCCGCACCCACAACGAGCACATCCGTTGTTTCTTTATGCGCTTGGCCCTTGCTGAACTCACGAATAGGGAGTACGGCAAAGGCGAGAGGGTCACCCCCCGCTTTTTTAATAGCGTTGCTCACGGCACGGCGAATCCCGTTACTGGTGAGTGTCGCGCCTGAAATGGAATCCACCGCCGTGCTGTTTCCCTCTACGATGCGCGCAGGGAAAGTTTTGAGTGCCGCGTCAGCAATCCCCGCGGTCTCGGCGTGTTTCAAAATCTTGACGGCGGCGATCTTGCCCGCTTTAAACGTCACCGCCACATCAATCGGTCCATTGCGGCCATCAGCGGATGCGTTGAATGTGCCGTTTTTCACGCCAGCGGCCGAGACGGCTCCTGCAGCACTCAGCGCGCCCATGAGCACCACGAGCGTGGTAAGGCGAAAGTTCATCATAATCCTCCCCGTTTCTTGACATTGTGCGAAGTTGGTCGTGTGCGCTCCGTGAGCGCACTGCAGAAAGGATTATCCTCCTTGAAAACTAACCACAACAAGGGACGTAAGGGAAAGTACCCATCTCGGGAATGTTCAGTAAGGAAAAGAGGAGGTTGAGTTAAGGCGCAGTGAGGCGCTTAGCGCACAATGACCTCACGCCAGCCTTGTTCGAGATCGTTAGCTAGGCGTGTGTGGTTTGCGCAGAGGTAATCCATCGTTGCGGCACTCACACGTTTTGCCGCCTGCTGATTGCAGGTGAAGTAGCCGTGAAAGCGCCCCGATTTTTCGACGAGCACCACAAATTTGCTACTTGTTCGGCGGCTCCATGGGCTCGCGACGTTTACCGCATTCCCATACTTACCCGCTGGGTTCCAAATAGAGACGGGGCTTGTGGCACTGCCAAAGCGCCCTTTAGCGTTCCAAATTGAGCTCTGATGTGTGGGCTTGCAAGTGAAGCACCCAAGGTAGACGTTCCCAGCGAACAGGTGCAGTTCAGCGGCAGCGGCTTGCGTCGTGAGCGCCGCAGCCAAGACAAAAGCAAAGAGAAATTTGGCCATGTTGAGTCAGCAGAAAAGAACTTGGTCAAGGCTCTGAATATTCTACGCGGCTCGCGCCATCGCGGGAGAATCTTGCGCTCAGGTAGAATCGAAATGATTTTGGACTCAGCCGTTCCTTTTCGCGCCGCCGCATGTATTTATCCGCGCTTTCCCGTTCAGCACGAGTGAGCTCAGCCAGTTTCACGGTTGAGAGTAGCTTTGCGCATGCCATCAATCTGCGTGAAGCCTCTGGCGCGCTTATGACGCTCGTGACGTGCGGGAAACCACTTCCCCCTCAGGGCATCAAAGTGGATTGCCCGCAGTTCCCTGAGATCGACTTAGGGAATCGAGCGACATTTCGGCAGGGAGTGCTTACCCTCTTTGGCAACACTCCCTTATCAATTGATGTCACGCACGCACAAGTCATTGACCTCACGGCTGGGCGCATTGCCCCGGACGCTGCGCGTGTGCGCCTTGCGCTAGAACGGTACCTTCACATCGAAACCGAACCTGCTAGCAGCACCCTCTGGCCCGTGGCGAGCGCCCCACACTCGCGCACGGGTCTTGACTGCCTTTGCGCCCGTCCGTGGCTCGCGGCACGCGCAGCTCAAGTGCGCGCAGGCGCTCTCGACAACTTGGTCGCTGAGTTGATTGGGCTCGGTCCTGGACTCACCCCAAGCGGAGACGATTTCCTCTGCGGCTGGCTCTGGTGGGCAACGCTAGCGAAACGTGCTGAACTTGCCCCCCTTCGCGTCGCGGTTCTTAAGCATCTCACCGCAACGACGCCCATTAGTCAGAGCCTTCTCATTGCTGCGAGCAACGGGGTGTTTCTTGAATCACTAAAAGTCGCTGAGCTTGACCCCGATGCTGGGTTTAGCTCGCTTGCTCAACAAGGGCACTCCTCGGGGATGGATACCCTCGCGGGGATCGCTTTCGCGCTTATGTTTGTCGACGCCCTTGCTTTGTAATTTCATCATTGAGCTGGCGTCGTTTCACAACACGTTCACTAAGCGGAGTATCCTTTCGTGGTATCCCCCCAAAAAAATCCCCTTCCACGCGAGGTGAACCATGATCAGGCTAGCTGCCAAGCCGTTTGAGTACGCTTTTGACCCCCAAAAAACTGCACTTATCGTGATCGATATGCAACGTGACTTCGTCGAGCCTGGCGGCTTCGGTGAGGTTCTTGGCAACGACGTGAGCCTTGTGCGACGCGCAATTGAACCATGCAAAAAAGTGCTCGCCGCAGCACGCGCGGCGGGGCTCCTCGTCATTCATACCCGCGAAGGGCACAACCCTACGCTCACCGATCTTTGGCCCGCAAAGCGCACCCGCGGCGGAAAAACCTTCATTGGCGAGCAGGGACCAATGGGTCGCATTTTGGTGCGCGGCGAAGCGGGTCACGACATCATCGATGAGCTCAAACCGCTCAGCTCTGAAATCGTGCTGGATAAGCCAGGCAAAGGCGCGTTTTACGCCACGGATTTGGAGCTGATGCTACGCAGTCGCGGTATTGAGTCCCTCATTATCTGTGGCGTGACTACTGAGGTTTGCGTGCAGAGCACTTCGAGAGAAGCGAACGATCGCGGCTTTGAAGTACTCGTCATTGAAGATGCCTGTGCATCCTACTTCCCAGAGTTTCATCGGGTCACGCTTGAGATGTTCGCCGCACAAGGCGCGATCGTAGGTTGGGTTGCTCAAGCAGATGCCCTCTGCGCCGCCCTCAAGTAAGCGGTGAGGACAAAGCAGTATGTCCATCTATCATCGCCTTATTCCGAACCAGTACCGTGATTCGGTCGCGCTCATGCACGTGAGCAAACGACTGATCGAAGAGCGTGGCGTCAAAAACGCCGCACTCATCATGGCTACCCCACAAAATCTCAAGCAACTTGCCATGGGCGGGCTCAAGATCGAGGTCGAGGCCAAACCCACCGACCTTCTTATCGTGATTGAGTCCGACACAGAAGATGTCGAACCGCTCTTTGAGTTTGCGCTTGATTCCCTCAAATCTAAGCACGAGACGCAGAAAGCGGGCAGGCTAGACGCCGCACCGCTCAAAAGCCTTGTGCTCGCCGCGCGCGAACATCCCGAGGCAAACCTCGCGCTGATTTCCGTGCCAGGCTCCTACGCGAGTGCCGAAGCGCTTAAAGCGCTCACCGCTGGCCTTAACGTCATGATGTTTAGCGACAATGTTCCGCTAGAGGATGAAGTGATGCTCAAGCGCCGCGCTCACGACTTGTCGCTTCTGATGATGGGGCCCGACTGTGGCACCTCCATCATCAATGGAATTCCACTCGGCTTTGCCAACCGTGTACGCGCAGGCAGCATTGGGATTGTTGCTGCCTCGGGCACGGGGCTTCAAGAAGTGAGCACGCGCATTGATGCGTTAGGAGGGGGAATTTCGCAAGCCATTGGCACAGGCGGACGTGACCTCCATGAGGAGGTCGGCGGAATCACCATGCTCGATGCGCTCGGTGCGCTCGAGGCGGACGCGCACACCAAAACGATCATCCTCATTTCCAAACCCGCCGCGCTCTCTGTCATGATGCGCGTCATCAGCGCGGCCAATGCCGCAAACAAAGCGGTCATCGTGCATTTCCTCGGGCTCGAAGCTGCGCCCGCAGGGCTCACGCTTGCGGCCCACGTGCAGCTCGCAACGAGTCTAACCGACGCCGCAGAACTGGCCGTTGCGGGCACGCATGCCACGCCCCCTGCGCTCGATAGCGAGCTGAGGGCTCAAGCACTTTCACTCACCCCCACGCAGCGCAGTGTGCGCGGCATCTACACAGGCGGGACCTTCTGCTATGAAGCGCAACTCGTTTTCTCGCAGCTGGGCGAGCCCATCGCCTCGAACGCTCCTATTGCTGGTGCACAAACCTTAGTCCCCGCTGGCACGCACCCCGCTGGGCACCACTTCTGGGACATGGGTGAAGATGAATTTACCCGAGGGCGCCCGCACCCGATGATCGATCCTACGCTACGCACAGCGTATCTCTCCCAAGCGGCAGAGGATCCCAGCACGGCAGTGATTCTCTTTGATGTGGTTCTTGGTTACGGTGCGCACCCTGATCCCGCGGGGGCGCTATTGCCAGCGCTCACACACATCGTGCGCGATAAGCCGCACGCGCCCATCCTGGTTGCACATGTCTGCGGCACGGACGCGGATGCTCAGGGGCGAGCGCGTCAAATCGAAGCGTTGCAAAGCGCCGGTGTACACATCGCGCCAAGCAACTGGCACGCGGCCATGCTTGCGCGTGCGGTAGTCACTGCACGGCTTGAGCAAGGAGGACACCAATGATTTCGCTCTTTGAAAAACCCCTTAGCGTCATCAATGTGGGGCTAGAGAGCTTTGCGCTCAATATTGAGCACGCCGCAGGGTCGGTCACCGCGCTCGATTGGCAGCCACCGCTCGAGGGTGATCGCGATGCGGGGCTCATGCTTGCTCAGGCGCTCGCCGATCGCCGCATTGATAGGGCGAACGCTGAAGCGCTATCTCGCTTTCAGCTAGCCAACCCTGTGCTTTCCGACGTTCGGCGTGCCGATGAGGTCATCTGCGCCATGCGCGGCGCTCGGCTTCTGCTGCATGCGGGGCCTCCCATTGCTTGGAAGGATATGTGCGGCCCGATGCAAGGGGCGCTCTGCGGCGCGGCCGTGCTTGAGGGCTGGGCCAAGGATGTGCATGAGGCGGCTGAGGCGCTCGCCGCTGGCAACATTGCACTCGCTCCTAATCACCACCACGGTGCCGTGGGGCCGATGGCAGGTGTCATCAGCCCCTCGATGCCCGTGTGGGTTGTTGAAGAGAGCACCTTTGGCGGGCGTGCCATCAGTAACCTCAACGAGGGGCTCGGGCAGGTCTTGCGTTTTGGCGCAAATAGTGACGAAGTGCTCAAGCGCCTTGCGTGGATGCGCGACGAGCTCGCGCCTGCCCTCAAAGCGGCTCTCGCTCTCACTGGCCCCATAGAACTCAAGCCCCTCATCGCGCAGGCGCTTTTGATGGGCGACGAGTGCCATAACCGCAATGCTGCGGCCACTGGACTTTTGATAAAGCGGCTCGCAGCCGCGCTTGCCACGCATCCAGCGGGCAGCCCTGCGCTCAACTTCATGGCTGGGAACGACCATTTCTTTCTCAACGTCTCCATGGCCGCTTGTAAAGCGATGCTCGATGCCGCACGCAACGTTGCGCACTCGAGCTTTGTCACCGTCATGGCTCGCAATGGCGTGAATTTTGGGATTCAGCTCTCCGGCACGGGCGACAGCTGGTTCCAAGCCCCCGCCAATAAAGTGGATGGGCTCTTCTTTGCGGGCTTTTCCCTTGAAGATGCCGCAGCGGACTTGGGCGACAGCGCCATCACAGAAACTGCAGGTATCGGAGGCTTTGCCATGGCGGCGGCCCCCGCCATCGTGAAGTTTGTGGGCGGCACGCCGGCGGACGCCACTGAGCAGAGTGTCAAGATGAAGCGCATTACGCTCGCCGAGAGTCCGATTTTTACACTGCCCGCTTTGAATTTTGCGGGCGCGGGCTCTGGCATTGACGCGCGCCTCGTGCTCGAAGCGCAGATCCTCCCCGTGATCAACACAGGGATCGCGCATAAAGCTGCAGGCGTGGGGCAAATCGGTGCGGGCATTACCACTGCGCCCGAAGCCTGCTTCAGAGCGGCGCTTGCTGAGCTGCTCGCGCAACGCTAACGCCTCGGCTCTCGAAAACGAATTCTTGGAGAATAAAACATGGCCTCAAATTCTGCTGCCCCAAAACTCTGGGTTTCGGGGGATTTAAATGCCTTTTTTGGGCTTTTTACCAATGTGCTCGTCAATGTGTTGGTGCTAACAGGGCTTTCGCTTTACGTCGCGCAGATTCCTGCTGAGACCGTCTATGGGCGCGTGCTCCCAGCGCTCGGGATTGCGCTTCCGCTCGGGAACCTCTTTTACGCTTGGATGGCCTGGCAGCTGGCACGCAAAACGGGGCGAAACGATGTCACCGCGCTTCCCTATGGGCCCAGTGTGCCCCATATGTTCATTGTGGTGTTTGTGGTAATGCTCCCCACGCTGCTAGTGCATCACGACTGGCAGCTCGCTTGGAAGCTCGGACTCATCTGGGCCATGATCGTGGGGGTGATTGTGCTCCTTGGGATTTTGGTGGGTCCCACGATTCGGAAATACACGCCGCGCGCAGCGATGCTCGGGACGCTCGCTGGCATTGCCATTGCTTTCATTGCCATGCGTCCCGCGTACCAGCTCTTTGATACGGCGTGGATCGGCTTGGTCTGCTTAGGGATTATTCTCGTTAATTGGGTGGGTGGTGTGAGACTGCCCTTTGGGATGCCGGGCGGTCTTGCCGTGGTCATCGTCGGCGCGGCACTCGGTTGGGGCGCTACAGCGCTTGGTCTCACCGACATCATGAAACCCGCAGCGGTCACCGACGCGCTCGGACAGCTCTCGCTCAACCTTCCGCATTTCTCCACCCAAGTCTTTGATGTGCCCTTTGATATGGTGTTGCAACTCTTGGTGACGGCGATTCCGCTCGGGATCTTCACCTTTACCGAGATTCTCAACAATGTGGAGTCGGCTGCCGTAGGGGGTGACGCATACAGTCTACGCACGGTGCTCGCTGCTGACGGCTTGGGTGCTATTGTGGGCGCTTTCCTTGGCTCACCTTTTCCGCCCGCGGTCTACATTGGACACCCAGGCTGGAAAGCCATGGGTGGGCGCATTGGTTATTCGCTCGCCACAGGGATCGCCATGGCGCTTGTGTGCTTCTTGGGGCTTGCGGCGCTCCTTCTTTCGGTGATTCCGCTCGTGGCAATCGTCCCCATCCTGCTCTTTATTGGGCTGGTGATCGGCGCACAAGCCTTCCAAGTCACCCCGAAGCGCCACGCCCCAGCAATCGTCCTTGCGCTCGTGCCAAACATTGCTGAATGGGCAAAGTCTCAAGTGGACGGAGCGCTTACGCTCAGCAACATTAACCCCGCAGCGATGGACGAGAGTGCGCTTGCCAACTTAGCCAATAACGGCGTGCTCTACACAGGAATGACGGTCACGGGGGGAGGCGCTGTGGTGGCAGGCCTGCTCTTGGCCGCAATCAGCGTTTTCGTGATTGAACGGCGCTTTAATTGGGCAGCGGTTTATGCGTTTGCTGCGACCGTTCTCTCCTTTTTCGGCTTTATCCACGCAGCCCACTTGGGCATCAATGTCAACGCGGGTGTCACGCTGGGCTATGCAATCGCCACTGTGATTTTCGTTTGGCTCGCGTTTGAAGCGAAAAAGGAAACGGGGTACTTTGATTGGTCCCCGATTGATAACGACGTAGAGTAAAGCGCTCGGCGCGCGAGGTAGTACCGCTAGACGAAGGCCTCGCGCGCAGAACGTGTGTAAGACGCGCAGCGCATGCAACTGCCATTGCGCCTCACGGCTCATCCTGAGGCAACTCGTCCTTTTTGAAGTCTTTCATGAAGTCAAGCTCCGCCTTCTCTTTTTTCGTGAGTTTGGCAAAAACGAGCTCATAGGAGCGACGCACCAACTTGGCGATAAGCTCATCAGGCACATCATCATCCATGAACACACTGATCCAGTGCTTTTTGTTCATGTGGTAGGCGGGACGAATGCCACTATAGGTATCGATGAGATTAGGAATAAGCTCAGGATCGTGCTTAAGGTTGATGCTCTCGAAATTCTCGTCATCGGCCATGCAGAACCACTTGGGGCCCACATAGAAAACGGTCACCGTGCGGTATTTGGGATCGTTAGCGTTAAAAGGCTGGTAGTCGTAAGTTCCTTCAAAGGAGAGGCAGAGTTCACGTAGCGCTTGGTAATTCATGGTGCACGTCCTTCAGTCCGCACCTTTGCGGCTTTGGGCGCGAGCGGCTCACCTTTTGGCGGGAAAATCGTCACACTATCGTGGATAGCCGCAAGGAGCGCCTCGTTTTTCTTGAGCGTCGCTCGAGCTTGCTCGGCGGTTTGGGCCACCACACTAAACGCCGTCACGAAGAGGTTTTTCCCAAACATCACAAAACGTAGCACACTTGCGCGATAGAGCCGCTCATCACTACCTTCTTTTTGTTGCTGCACGACATTGCGGTCTTCAAGCGCAACGCTACCCGCAAAAGGCACCACCGAAGTTTGGCGCTCTAGGACTTTGCCCGCGGTAAAAAGCGACAAAAAGGACTCGTCAGTTTTGAGCCGCTCAGCTTCCTGCCGCCAGTCACGCACCTCGTTGGCTTCGCTATAGCCAAGCGTCATGGTGAGTAGCTGTAGCCCATCGTACTTCATCCAACCCTGAACCAATTTTCCAGCATAGATATCGGCCATCTGCCAAGAAGCAGGCATCGTTAAGCGCACATCCCAACCATGGGTTTTAGGGCTCTCCGCGCTAGAGTAGGGGACGGGGTGCAATTCAAACTCACGCTCGGGGTGATCGTCGTAAACCACATCATCAAGCATGATCAGCACGTCACGCAATCGGGGATTGGGCATCTCGGTGCGAATAGCAAAGTCAAGTAACACTCGCGAGGCTGCGTCCGAAGAAGAAATCTGCCGATCGAGCTCGGGTTTGCTGCCCGCAAGGATATTGGCTTTAATTTTCTCTACGCGATCAGCGGACACGCCAAAACGCGTCAAATGCTCAGTGAGCTTTTCTTCGGCATTGGGGTAGCGGCGATTCCAGCCATCTTCAAAAGTCGACACCGCATCGGTATAGGCGGGGTAGCGTCGACGAATCTCAGCGAGCACGTATTTCTGACCTAAGACGTAGCCCGTGGCATTTGCGATTAAGTCGAGATCGTTCTGGGTCAGTCCATGCGCAGCCGCCCCTTGAGCCGATGCCAACGCAGCAACGATAGAGAACGTAGCCCAGCGAAATTTGTTGCTCAGAGCGCCCATGAACAGAATCCCCATTAGGAAAGTTGAAAACCAGCGTGACAATAATCCTAGCACTCAAGTCGGTACTCTTGAGCGCTTGGCTTAGCGCTCAATATGTTTCCGCATGCGAGCGCGATGCAGTCCGCTCGTGCGCAGGACGCGCAAAAAACGGATGTTGGGCTCGAAGTATCCCGCCTTCTTGGTATTTTTCGAAAAATTTGAGCGTCAAAGCGCTGTCGAAAGCGAGGCGTTGACGCTGGGCGCGCCACGGCTCCCAAGTCCACTCTCCGTGCGGCATTGCGGCAAATTCCCGTGGCGCTCGTGAATCTCGCTCGCGCCGCCCCCGCAAGAGCGGCGGAGGGCAGTTTGTTGAGAGAAGGCTTGACGCGAGTTCGATTTTTTTATGCTACACTGCGTTTACAGTCAAAACCAGAGTAAATTACTCGGGATTGATCAACACCCTGATTTTTAACGCTTTCAAAGGAAACACCATGACGCACGCCTTCCGTAAGTCCACTGTCAACATGTGTTGTTGTATGTGCGGGATTGCGTCCGTCGAATGGGAAGCCCTAGAAGCGCTTCACCGTGCAGCCCGAGCATAAGACACACTCGAGACTGCGCTAGAAACAAACCCATCGTCAGGACGCTGCCACAGGAAAATTTGGGCAGCGTTTTTGTTTTTCTCTCTCCCTCTGAGTCCTGCGGCAGCTGATTGACGACAAACGATTTTTTCACGATTTGTCAGCAATAAAGGAAACCATCATGAATCAGCCGCTCATCCGCTCGCTTCTTATCTCTGCGCTCGCCCTCACTGGTCTTGCCGCAGGAAGCGTCAACGCCACACAACTCGACGACATTAAAGCCGCGGGCGTTATCACCGTGGGGACTGAAGGCAACTACCCACCCTATACCTATCACGATGACAAGGGCACGCTCACAGGGTTTGACGTGGAATTCTCCCGTGCGCTTGCCAAAAAACTTGGTGTCAAAGTCGAATTTAAAGAAACGCTTTGGGACGGCATGATCGCTGGGCTCGATGCCAAGCGCTTTGATGTGGTGATTAACCAGGTGGGCCCCACCCCAGCCCGTCAGGAAAAGTACCTCTTCTCCGTGCCGTACGTTTATGACTACGCGAGCGTCTTGGTGAACAAGAACAACACCGACATCCATAGCCTCGCTGATGTCAAGGGTAAGCGCGTCACGAGCAACCTCACGAGTAACTGGAGCGCGCTCGCTCGTAGCCTTGGTGCAACGATCGTCGAAGTGCCCGATGCCTCCGCGGGTTTCATCCTCGTCTCGCAAGGTCGTGCAGATGCCGCAATCAACTCGCAGATTGCGCTCGCGGACTTTCTCAAAAAGCAGCCTCGCGCTAACGTCAAGATCGTTGGTAAGTCCGACGAACCACAGGTCGTAGCTGTCATGATCCGCAAGGGTAGCGACGATCTCAAGGCTGCCATCGACAAAGCCATTGGCGAGCTGCAGGCTGACGGGACGATGAAGGAACTGTCGCTTAAGTTCCTCAACACGGACGTCTCCCACAAGTAAGGGAGCTGCCAAGCTGCGCCGCGCCGCTCTCGCAGAGGGGCGCAGCACCTTCGGGGCGCCCCTTCGGCCATGACGCACAGGCCGAAGGGGTTGACCCTCCACAAAAGTTCAATGCGCCCAGCGTGTCGAGTCTCTCGCTCAACACCCCCCCCTAGAGAGAGCGCAAAATTGAAAGAATAAGAACCCATCATGGACGATCGCTTACTACAACTGCTCACGGATTCCTTTTGGAATTTGCTCATTCCTGGCCTCACCGTGACGGTACCCCTTACCCTTGCGAGCTTTGCCCTTGGCTTAGCTGTCGCTGTTGCTAGTGCTCTCACCCTCGAAGCCCGCCTGCCGGTGCTCTCACAGATCATTCGTTTTTACGTATGGGTGATTCGTGGCACACCGCTACTGGTGCAACTCTTCATCATTTTCTATGGCTTACCCAACTTGGGACTCGTGATTGATCCGATCCCCTCGGCCATCATCGCCTTTACGCTTTCTGTGGGGGCATACTGCACGGAAACGATCCGTGGTGCGATTCGTGCAGTGCCCAATGGCCAAATTGAAGCAGGGGTATGCGTGGGATTGAGCTACGTGCAGATCATGTTTTTGATTGTGCTCCCGCAGGCCTTTCGTTCCGCATTTCCCGCGCTCTTTAATTCGTTCATTTCGCTTGTGAAAGATACGTCGCTTGCCGCAAACGTCACCGTCACCGAAATGTTCATGAGCGCGCAGCGCATTGCAGCACGAACCTATGAGCCGTTTTGGCTCTATATCGAAGTGGCCGTCATTTATCTCATCTTCTCGACGGTGCTCACCGCACTTCAAAACAAGGGTGAGCAGTACCTTAACCGTTATGCCTAAGGAGAGCAAAAAATGTTGAAGTTAACGGGCGTCAAGAAGGCCTTCAACGGGCAGAGCGTGCTCAAAGGGGTCAACCTCGAGGTCAATAAGGGCGATGTGATCGCCATTCTCGGTCCCTCAGGATCTGGGAAAACCACGTTGCTACGAATCGCTAATTTTCTCGAACGCGCTGATGCGGGCAGTATGACGTTTGATGAGAAAACGCTCGATCTCGCCGCTGCCTCTAAAAAGGACATCGCCGACATTCGTAAACGTACAGGCTTTGTCTTTCAAAACTACAACCTCTTTGCCAACTACACGGCGCTCGGAAACGTCACGCTCGGTCTCATGCACGGGCACGGCTTTTCCCGTGCCAAGGCGGAGGAAATTGCTCGGGCTGCGCTTGAAAAAGTTGGCCTTGCCGAGCGGCTTTCGCACTACCCGAGTCAGCTCTCTGGCGGGCAGCAGCAACGTGTGGGGATTGCCCGCGCGATTGCGCCCAACCCTGAAATTCTCTTCTTAGATGAGCCCACGAGCGCGCTCGACCCAGAGCTTATCATCGGCGTGCTGCAAGTCATTCGTGAGTTGGCTGAAGAAGGGCGCACGATGGTTATCGTCACGCACGAAATGAACTTTGCGCGTCGCGTCGCGAACCATGTGGTGTTCATGGAAGATGGTATGGTGGTGGAAGAGGGTAGCCCCGAGGCACTCTTTACCAACCCGAAAAATGAGCGCACCCGTCAGTTTTTGACCGGACTGGGTCACTAGTGCGGCACGCTGCTGCCGCGCAACTCTCTGCGATCGTCCGATCCAGTCCGGCTTTTTCCTTCGAGTGAGAGGAAGTACATACAAAAATCGCGCCCAACGCAGTCGATGCGAGGGCGCGATTTTTTGGGCTTTCGCACGAGACGCCTAATGGGCGCGCTCATCGCGAAATGCGAGATACATTAATTCTTCGGCGCAATCATTTCCGCCGTTTTTTCGCGGGCATCATGGATCACCTCAGCTGCCTTGTCTTTACCAGCCTTGGCCTTTTCTTTGGTGGCGTCCCAAACTTCGCCCGTCTTTTCCTTGGTCTTATCCCACGCGTTTGATGTGGCATCCTTCGCGTCGGAAGCCTTTTCCTTCGTGGCATCAACCACGTCGCCCGTTACAGACTTGGTTTTATCCCAAGCCTTAGAGGTGGTCTTCTTGGTTTTATCCCATGCGTGACCCGCAGCTTCTTTTGCGTCAGCAGCCTTTTCCTTGGTGGCATCAGCCACATCGGAAGCGACCTCCTTGGTCTTGTCCCAGGCCGCGGCGCTCTTTTCTTTCGTGGCATCCCAAACGTTCGCAGCGCTTTCCTTCATACTGCTCGACTCGGCGGCAGCGACAGCGTTGAGCGAGAGACCTCCCGTCACGGCGACGAGGATGGCGGCCAAAATTGTCTTCTTCATCATAATTCGATTCCTCATAAGAGTTGGACGGCTCCCGCGGCACTCAAGCGTAGCAACCGTTGTCGGGAGGTGATGCTTAGAAGGTAGCATGGAAGACACTCGCCAAATGTGAACATTCGTGAAGATTTGGGACATTTGCGCGACCCGTCTTAGCTTGCATTATGCGCTTATGCACGACCGCTGTGTAGCAAAATGGGAAGCACCCACCGCAGTGACGCTAACCGTGCACTACCTCAGTCTGCTCGCGTCGAACGCCAGCCGCCACGTCCTCCAAAACGCCCGGGCAAACACCTTGCAGTTTTGACGCAGAAAGGAAAAGTTTTGACATCTCTCACGCATCCTTTTGCAAACGAGGTAAGTGTCGGGGCAGCACTCACCGTGCTGCCGGGTTCGCGGTGAGCGCCTTATTGAACCCAGTGAGCCTAGTAGGCTCCCAACACTAAAAAGGCGCTTTTCCTCGTTGGAAAAACGCCTCCTCGTGATAGCAAAAAAAGTGACTTAGTGCTGGTGCTCGTGATGAGCGGAGGCACCCTCACTTGTTGCGTGGTGATCATGCTGATGCATCGCACTATGGTCATGCGCCAAAGCGCGCTCTTCTGATTGCTGCTTATCTTTGGCGTTTTCCATCTGCTTTTGCATCATCGGGCAGCAGCTCTTTTTGTGCTCATGTTTAGCTTGTTCTACTGCTGGGGTGTCTTGCGTGCTGGGTTCCGCAGCAAAGCTAGGGCTCACAAAAACGACCGTCAGGGCAGCGAGCGCTGCGCAGGTTAGGGTTTTCATTGGATTTCTCCTTTAGTGAATGGCGCGTGGTGGATCGAAGGAAGTGGTCGACTTCCTTTGGCATTCTACGGGGTCTCTTGCGATTTCACAAATTTTTCTCACCAAGGGCAGCGTGCCGCCGCTCATACCACGTGCGAAGGGTCTCTACCAACATCGACGCTGCAATCCCCGAAGCGATGCCCAAAAGGGCGCCTGCCATCACGTCGGTCGGGTAATGTACGAAGAGCGCCATACGGCTTACCCCCATTAAAAACGCAAGCGCGAATACCGGGATGGCCAATGGACTCTTTCTTACCCATAGGACCGTGGCCGCCGCAAAGGCAGCGGCGGTATGGCCCGAGGGAAAGGAAAAACTCTGAGGGCAAGACTGTAAAAAGTCTGGCAACATAACACTACAAGGACGCGGCCGTGCTACAAGCGTTTTGAGTAGGCCAGGCCCTAACATCGAGCTCAACGCAATGGCAAGTAACACAGCAAGCCCTGCCCAGCGCGACCGCTTAAAGCACAGCAACACCACACCGAGCACAATCCAGCATTCACCAAAATTTCCCGCACGACTCACCCAATACATCACGGACGTGAGTCCTAATTGATGCGACAGATTGGCCACTCCCACTAGCGCCTGCGCATCCATCACTTGCATCAATCCAACCATTACGTAACACCCATGAGAGAATCAAACTAAAGATCTAATTTGATACCTCTTCTGACCTAATACACAAGGTCATTGTCGCATATCTCTCGAGTATACAGGTAAAAGTCATGGATTTTTCTGAACGAAATTATTTTTTGTTGCTTTATTAACTTTTCTCAATCCATACAGCGTGATAGCTTACGAACTAATTTTCTTTATAAATTTTTAAAGTCAATAATTCGATTGACTTGCTTGGCGCAATGCTTAGCAAAGCAGCTTTGCGGGCAAAGCCTCCTCGCCTCTCGATGGCCAGGAGCACACGCGTGCGATTGCACCTCGGCCCTCATCTTAAGGTTTGTCTAGTGCTGTGACATAGGCGCGCGAGCCTTGAGAACGAAGTGAGCTCGACAGCTTGTCGAAAATCTCTCGCGCAACGCACTCCATGAGTCGGGTTACCACCTAGAGGTTGCTTCGGTGAACACATCGGATGATCCATGGGATTTACTCTGCTGTTAGCGTCAAGACAAAATACAGATTCGTCCTAAGACGTGCTGCCGATTACTCAATGGTTCTGCGGCAAACCATCTGGATGCAATCATCCGCGAAGCACGTTCAAAAACCGCATGATCCTGCCAACCTTGATCGCAGTGAGAATTCTTCCTCTCACTTCACGCATTAAACTGCGCAGTTTCAACACCTAGCCCAACTTTATCAAAATTCTTGAAATTCGCGCTTAAACAGCGTCATCAAGCACCAGATGCATCGTAAAATTTACGTCAAAATCGTTGTAATTTAGACTAATAGTACATACTATACAAATATCATTAGTTCCTGAAATATATAGACTTTTAATGTAAATAGTTGCATTAGGAATACAGTGGTTTAAGATATTTACATCCTGTTAAATTAAATTCTATCAAATTGATATTACGTAGAATTTAAACAATTAACCGTCATATTATGTATAATTCGCGTCATTCCTAGCCGATGATGACGGCATCTTCCCCTGCGATGTCTAGCTCATCTTGAGGGCTTACCTCTCTTAGCTGAGAATTTTTCGCTTTTTATCCCAAGCGCGCAAAAGAACTTGCGCTCAACAGGGCAATCTTTCTCGCTTGATCATCCCCATCAAGCGAAGACCTTCCGACTACGATAGGAGAACGAAGTGAACCGTATTTACCGCATTGTTTGGAATGACGTACTGAGTGTCTGGCAATGTGTGTCAGAGCTTTCCCGAGCGCATGGGAAACGCAAAGCAGCGGCAGTGTCCGCTGCTCCAATGGTGCATAAAGAGGTGCGCACAGCACATTTCAAACTAAGTGCGGCGGCAACCACTGTGGCGCTCTTGCTTGGCTTATCTCCAGCTTCTCAAGCGCTCGCCACCGCCTCATCCAACAACGGAACCGCTGGCCAGAACATTGGGGATGTTCATTTTGTTATTTCGAGAGGTGATGATCCAACAAAAGAAGCTGCCTACAACAAATTTGCGGATGTTTTCAAAAAAGTCAACCCTAAGTCCGACAACTATGTTGCTGATGCAACATCGGGAACGAGTGGCAGTAACGGTACCGCGGGCAATTCTCCCGCACAAGGCAGTGCTGGGGCGGCTCAAACCATCAACATAGACCGCACAATCTCACAGAACCTGTCTGCAGGTGGTGGTGTAAGTGGCGGCAACGGCAACAACGGGCAAAATGGTGGCGACGGTGGCAACGGCGGTCGCGGTGCGAGCCATGAAGAAGGTGGTCAACAAGTTCAATACACCAACAACTCAGACACAAATGAAATTGCCACCGCCAACTACCTCTCGTCTCAGCCTGTACCTGCTGATTTAGCTGGTCATACGCAAGGCGGCAACCAATGGGCTGGTTTCGTTTTCCACGGTGGACGTGGCGGTAACGGCGGCAATGGTGGTGATGGTGGCAACGGTGGTGATGGCGGCAAAGGCGGTCAAGGCCAGAGCGCCTTAGCCATTGAAAGTGGCGCTGTGGTAACCGTCACAGCGGGTACGACCATTACTGGTGGCCGTGGCGGCAACGGTGGTAATGGTGGCAACGGTGGTAATGGTGGCGACGGCGGCAATGGTGGCAAGGGCGGTATGGGCGCCCTTGTCGTAGCTGGTGGCCATGGGTTTAACTTAGATCCAATGAATAGAGCTGGAGCTTTTCAGGGCGGCGTTGGTGGTAACGCTGGCTACGGTGGCAATGGCGGCAAGGCTGGCAACGGTGGTAAAGGTGGAGATGGTGGCTATGGCGTGAGCGTTAATAGCAGCACTCTAGTCGTTGCTGGCACCATTTATGGCGGCAACGGTGGTACGGGCGGTGCTGCAGGGCAGGCTGGCACTGCAGGAAATGCGGGTCAAGTTGGCGCTGGTGGCAAGAACGGAGGTGTTTGGGATCCTGCTCTGAACTCTCAACTAGGCAGTGCTAGCAGTGGTTCCGTTCAGACTAATCCATCCCCCAGCACACCGAGTGACGCAACCGCTGGCACTCAGGGGCGTGGAGGTAGTGCCGTCAAGCTCGCTAACGGTGGCAGACTCGTTCTTGAGAGCGGCGCCTCACTTGTTGGCGGAACCGGAAGTTCTCAGGGTTATGCTATTGAGTCTGACGGCGCCAATACTGTGGTCCTTAACACAGAACTCGGTAATGTGTCGCTCACGGGTGGTGTGAGAGGCTCAGGTAATACACTCGAATTAGGTGGCGTAGACAATCAAAACTACACGCTGACCGCTACAGAGGTCTCTGACAAATTCACGCCGCGCAGTGGCACCTTCTTTAGTAAGCTCGTGAAGAAGAATGCAGGCTCAACCTGGACGATTCAGGGGGATATTTCTAATGAGTTCAGCGAGGCTATTGAAGTCAAAGAAGGAACCTTGAAGCTCGATAGCGGAAGTGTCTGGGATAAAGCGGTGGACGTCTCGGGTAGCTCAACACTTGTCTACGACAAGAACGCGACCGTGACTGGTTCGATGAACTTCTCTGGCAACACAACGCTTGAAACGAATAAGGAGCAGCTCTCAGGGTTTACACTTGATATCGCCTCTGGCTCGCAAGTAACCCTCAAGACAACAGAAGACTTTACGTCATCGGCTGACGTGAATAAGTTCCAAAACTGGACCATCGCGTCAGGCACGAGCACTGCCACGGGCGCCTCACAGTTGGCCAAGGGCAAAACGAGCGTGCAAGGCACGTCCAAGCTCATCGTCGAAAATGTTGCTCTCGGCGAGGATCAGACGTTAGAGAAGACTGAGAGTACTGAGCTTACCTTTGCTGGCACAAGCAATTTTGACAACGGAACACTGACGATCCAGGGCAACGGTGCCAAATTTAAAGAGCAGGGAGCGATTCTTGAGACCGCCAAGGCTTCTGGCGATCTGATTCAGGATAACCTCTTTGGCAGAAACTCCCCGATCACGGTTGCCAACAAAGATAAGGCAACGCTGCGAAGCACTGGCGCTTTCACAGCTAAAGACGGCTTTGCGGCTCAGTTCAAAGGTTGGGACGTTACGGGCGCTAATTCTCGCGTAGAAGGGGCCGCAGAGCTCGCGAAAACCACACAAGTTATGGGTAGTGGGACGCTTTTTGCGAAAAACATTACGCTCGGCCATGATCAGACACTGGTGTTAACAGGTAATGATGCACTGATCACATTTGAAGGCAAGACGAATCTTGATGATGGTTCGAAAGCCTTCATAGCAGGGAAATTCCAATTTGCTAATGAAGCTACGCTAGAAACGCACAAAGCCTCACTTGAGGCGATCTTTGGGACTGGACAGAACCTAATGCAAGACTCCCCAGGCGCTACGCTACAGACCAAGGGGGAAGGTTTCACCTCAAGCACTGCGGTCGGGAAATTTGGTACGTGGGAAGTGCTTGGCGCGGCCACGTCAGCAACGGGTGCAAGTGAGCTTGCTAAAGTCACCGATGTAAAGACGGGCGGGGAGCTTGCCGTTGATGCATTGACGCTAGGCGATACCCAAACGCTCAAGCTAACGGGAGGTGACTTGACCTTTAAGGGCGAGACCAACCTTGACGCGGGAACCAAAGAATTTACCGATGGTGCCTACCGATTTGCTCAAGGTGCAACGCTTAAAACGCAAAAAGACTCACTAGCGACGTTATTTGGCGATGGGCTCAGTCTCATGGAGGACTCCCTTGAAGCAACGCTTCACACAGAGGGAGATCGCTTTACCTCATCGACCGACGTAGCCAAGTTTGGCACTTGGGAAGTAGAGAGCCGTAATACGGTAGCCAGGGGCGCTGCTCAGCTCGCTAAGGACACTAAAGTCCAAAGCGGAGGTAACCTCACCCTCAACGATGTAACGCTCAACTCAAGCCAAACGCTTGAACTCTTGGGAGGTGACATGGCCTTTGGCGAAACGAACAACCTCGATGCGGGCACCCTAAACTTCACCGATGGCACCTTCAAAGTTAGTGCAGGTGGCACGCTTTATACAGAAAAAGCCTCACTTGCTGCACTCTTTGGCGAAGAAGGACAAAACCTCATGCAAGACTCCCAAGGCGCCACGTTGCAGACGAAGGGGACGAGCTTTACCTCGAGCGAAACGGTTGCGAAATTTGGTACGTGGGAAGTGCAGGGTGCAAATTCGAGCGCTACGGGTGCTGGGCAGTTGGCAAAGACCACATCGGTGGAAGAAAATGGCGAACTGACCGTCAAGAACCTCACCCTTATCAACGGTAAGACCCTTCAAAATACTGGCGGTGAACTTGTTTTCGAGGGTGAAACCAATCTCGATGATGGCATCGTGCGCTTGACAGAGGGGACAACGAGCCAGTTTGCCACGGGAGCGACTCTGACTACTAGCAAGGCAAATGCTGACGCAATTCAATCTGGCGCTGTGCGTAAGATTAGCGGCCGAGACGGCGCAAAACTTGTCACGGCAGAGCAGTTTACGTCGACCGATAACTTCGCTGGCTCCTTTGGTGAGTGGCAGGTGCAAAAAAACAGCGTAACCGATTCGCTAGCACTTACTCGCACCACCTTGAACGCAGGCGTCAAACTTGACGCCACATCGCTCGCGCACATTGATCGTGTGGTGCAAACTGGTGAGGCTAGTGAGCTCATGCTCAACAACGCTCGCGTTGTTGCGGGCAAGGTGACGGGTGAGGGCGGTATCACCAAGACGGGCGACGGAACGCTCCTCTTTGAAACGGGCACTCACAGCTACAGTGGTCTTACCTATATTCAAGATGGCACGGTCATCCTTGAGAAGGGCACGGTTTTGTCGGGCAACTTCAACATGGCTGATGACACCACGGTCGTGCTGAGCCTTGATCAAACGGAGCAAACTGCGCCGAGACGCCTGCGCCGCGCAGTGGCGAGCACGCCGAGCACGCACACCGTGGGCGGGGCGCTTAACCTCGCAAACACAGCGATTGAAGTTCGCTCGAGCACCGAGTACTCGCAATTGTCAGCCGATAGCATCACCATCGCTAACGGCGCGACGTTGACGATTGATGCTCGCTCCTTCACAGGCGGCACGGATCGCTTAGAAAACGTGCTCAAGGGAACGTCGTCCTTTAGCGGGCAGTTTGCCTCCTTTACGGACAATAGCCCCGTCTTTGTGTTAACGCCCATCTACGATGAGGCGAACCACGCAATGCACTTGGCAATCCGTCCTGATACGGCAGCTCCTGAAGCGCAACCTGCTCTTTCGGGTAAGACGAACCGTATGTTGCAAGAGGCCACTACGCTTATGCAGCGCTACATCCCGCTTGATCCTTGCATGGGACAGACGCGCTCTAGCTGGGCACATGCCCTGGGCGGCTGGGATATGCAAGACGGGCGCGACATTCGCTCGGGCTACGATGCAACACATTACGGTGCTGCCATTGGTAGCGACGTGTGCGTCAATCACACGAAGTTTGGTATCAACGCTGCGTACCTCTCGAGTGACGCGAAGAGCCGGCAGAGCGCGATCACCCATAACGTCAATGCCGACACTTGGCAGGTGGGCATCTACGCCATCAAGCCCTTCTCTGATCGTTGGGATGTGGATGCCGAGGCCGCGTATGGCCACGCTAGCATCCGCATGGACCGCTCGCTCAGCACCTTTGGCAAACTCGCTCGCGCCAAGACCTCTGCCGACATTATGCGCGCTGGCACGGGCCTTAACTACCGTTGGTCTCAAAATGCCCTAGAGCTGGTTCCTTTTATTCGTGCGGACTACATTCAGGTGAGCACGCACGGATATCGTGAACGTAATGCCGATGACATGAACCTTACGGTATCGCGCCAGAGCACTAAGGCCATCTACGCAAGTGTCGGTCTGCGCGCGCTCTATAACCCAACTGAGCGCCTCACGGTGAAGGGTAAGCTCGCCATCAGTGCGGACGTCTATAACGAAGGGAACGACATCACCGTGGCGTTGCGTGATGCACCAGACAAGCCCTTTACGGTTCAGAATCCGGAATTGGGTCGCTTTGTCGGTGAGTTGGGTCTTGGGGTTGGCTATCGCATGAGCGATCGCGTCACCTTCTCGGTTGACCTGCAGTCGCTCGCTGGCCACGATCGCTACGGCCTCAACGCTGAAGCGGGTGTGAGAATCGACTTCTAACACGGTAAGGCGCAGTGCCTCTCAGCGCTTTTGAGAGGCACCTCCTAGAAAAACAAAACTCCGAGTCTTCATCTAAATGATGGCTCGGAGTTTTTTTCAATCCTCGCTCGTGAGCATTGCGTACCGCCGTGGGCACCCAACCCTCGGCCGATCAAGTATCTTTAGAAGAGCAGGGCATCGAGCGAATAGGCGCCGGGTCCCGTGATCGCCAAGGTGATGTAGCCAATCCCATAGAGGTAGGCAAGTTCACGCTTAGCAAATTCCATACCGCCGTGCACGATGAAGTAGATCATCAGAAACATCACCGCAACGCCGATTGCCGCGAGCTGACCAAAAAGCCCAACGATCACTAACGCGTTGAGAATCACTTCACCGACGATCGCGCCCACGACTGACATAGGCATCGAGAGCCCAAGCATGGCGGGGAAGTTCTTCGATACTTCCGAGAAGTGCGCCACTTTGTAGAGCCCATGCGTCAAAAGGCCCAAGCCCAAGAGGACGCGCAAAACGAGTAATGCCAATGAAAGCGTGGCCGACATCTCGGCCACATGCAAAAAAGAAACAAGGTTAGACACGCTGAAATCTCCAAAAAATTTGATGGGTCAACCTTCATCTCACACGCTGGGAGACGACATCGACCGAAACGTTGTGATGGAGAGCATAGTCATGACAAAGCGCGTCAACTGTAAGAAAGGTTGTCGGCTGTAATACTTTGAAGATTTGTCGGGAATTGAGGTGTAGGCCACGGTTACTCACGACTTAGCCATCCTAGAGCCCTCAAAAACGCCGAAAACTCGGGAAAATAACCTGAGATAAGTGGCACAAAAGTACGGTCACAAATCGTTACATACACATTCTCTAGGGATGATGCGGTTACATTTAGGGTCGTTAACGAAGTTAAAACCATACCAAACAAGCGTCTCTTGCACCTTTTCCTTAAGCGCAGCAATACTTTGTGACCGTTGTGCGTGTTACTGAGCGTCTAACTCACGCTCGGGCGCGTTGAGGTACGCGATCAAAAATTCGAGCGCCTCATGGTAGCCCTCAATGCCATGACCCGAAATCTGCTTGATCGCCGCAAGCGAGACGTAACTCACTGCGCGGAAGTCCTCACGCGCGTGAATATCGGTAATGTGCACTTCCACAGTCGGGATGGCCGTTGCTTTAAGGGCGTCTAGGATTGCTACGCTCGTATGGGTGTAGGCCGCAGGATTGATCACAATACCATCCACCTGTTCGAAATACGCACGCTGGATTCGGTCCACGATGGCCCCTTCATGATTGCTCTGAAACTCTTCGAGCGTGATGCTGAGTGCATCTGCCCAAACGTCCAAGAGGCGCTTGAGTTCGCAGTAACTCTGCGCGCCATAAAGCGCGGGTTCACGAATGCCGAGCATATTGAGGTTAGGGCCATTGATGACGAGTATCTTCATAGCGATTCACTTCCGTTTTTCAACACTTTCACATGGCGAGGAGCCTGCTTGAGCAGAGCGAGCGTCGCGTCAAGCGTCTGCGCGAGCGCATCTTGCACATCGACCACCGCATCTGCAACCGATTCGTAGAGGGGGTAGCGTTGCTCGGCTAGCGCCGCAACACCTTGCGCTACGCTGAGCGGCCGCCCCTCGATGGGGAGCGAGTCCAAAGGGCGCTTGAGCCATAGCACGGTGGCATTCTGCCGCATGAGGGTTCGATTTTCTTCAGCGAGCACCGTGCCGCCCCCCGTAGCGATGACTGCACGCCGTAGAAGGAGCGCCCGCTTGAGCGTAGCCGACTCAACTGCACGAAAAGCCGTCTCGCCATCCTCACGAATAATCTCTGCGGCGGTGCGCCCCTGACACTCCGAAACAAGCGCATCAAGGTCGATAAAGGGGCGCTCAAGCACCTCGGCGAGCCGTTTACCGAGCGTGGATTTCCCCGCGCCTGGCATGCCCACCAAAATAAGGTTGCGCGCGTCGCACTCAACCGTATGTGTAACGCGCGCGACAAGCGTATCGTCTTCACGAATGCCCATCCAACGATTTGCCGCGGCAAGCGCTTGGCTTACGAGCATCCCTAGGCCGTTGATCGCAATCAGACCCCGTGCCTCAGCCATCATCATGAGTCGGGTATGTGCAGGGTTGTAGATCAGCTCAAGCACTGCGCGTAACTTGGGCCACGCACTGAGCGAAGCGAGCGGACTTTCGTCGAGTACGGGGTACATCCCCACTGGCGTTGTGTTGACAATCACCTCAACATCCGTGAGGAGCGTTGCGCGCTCATAGGTCACGGGGCCTGAGCGCGAGACGATGGTTGCGCGTGCACCAAGATCCTCGAGCACGGCGCAGACGGTTTTCGCCGCACCGCCACTTCCGAGCACGAGCACGTGTACGCCTCGGAAATCGAGCTTACTCTGACGACAGAGGTAGAGAAAACCATCGTAATCGGTGTTGTCTCCGTAGAGCGTTCCATCATCGCGTCGCAGCACAGTATTGACCGCACCAATGCGTGCAGCTCTCTCACTTAACTCATCACAGCGCGCACAGACGACCTCCTTATAAGGGATGGTGACATTAAACCCAGCCAATGTGCCACGCTCGAGAAAGGCACTTAGCGCCTCCGGCTCAAGCTCAACGAGCTCGTAAGGGTAGGAGCCAAAGTGCGCATGAATTTCTGGCGAGAGTGAATGTCCAAGTCGTCTGCCGATGAGCCCGTAACGTTTCTCACTCATAGCTCCACCATCTCCGCAAACTGATCTTGCTCTACTGCCTCAAGTGCGATCCCGTGTTCTCTGCAATCCGTAAGAAATGTCGGCGGCAGTGGGGAACGAGCGCGGAACATGCATTGCGCTTGCTCAACGGTGAGCACCTCGATCTCGACCTCATGCGCAAGAAGCATGATGAGTAGTTCAGCAGCGGGTAGGGCGCTAGGGAGCTTTGCACGAAAGGCACGCGCTTGCGAAGCCTCGCGGGGACTTTGCCCCAACTCTTGTGAACGACTGAGCGCCGTCATCATTCTGTAGAGCGCAACGAGTGCCTTGCGATTTTTCTCGCTTGCCAAGCGTCCAATGCGCTCAAAAAGCGCGCGCTCGCGCTCAGCGTCATAGACTGCCGCAGCTCGCGCGCGCTTATCCTCAGCAATCTCACTGACAATTTCAAGGCGCTTTTCAACGAGCGTCACGATTTGCGCATCGATCTGATCAATCTCAGCTCGCAAATTAGCTAATGTCATGGCCATCGCTCCTCTAGCGCATGCGCAGCTAGTAGCGCGTCGAGCACCACGAGCGCGAGGATGGCTTCAACAACGGGAACCGCACGAATCACAATGCAGGGATCGTGCCGTCCCGGGACACGGTACTGCGTGAGCTCACCACTTGAGAGCGAGACGCTTTGCTGCAGTTTCCCTATCGACGGGGTGGGTTTCATTGCTACGGCAACCGTGAGCGGCAACCCAGTGCTCATACCGCCGAGCACGCCGCCCGCATGGTTACTGAGTGGCACAATCTGGCCATCGATGAGACCGTACGGGTCATTATTTTCTGAGCCGCGTAGCGCCGCAGCACCAAACCCTTCACCAAAGGAGACGCCTTTGACACCGGGAATCGCAAAGAGCGCTGCAGCCACAGCACCATCAAGACCGTCAAAGAGCTCACCACCAAGTCCGACGAGCAGCCCCGTAACCTGCGCTTCAATCACCCCGCCCACACTATCGGCATCTAGGCGCGCGGCTTCAATCGCCGCCGCCATGCGCTCCGCGGCATCACTCTCAAGCGTCGGGACCTCACGCGTGAGCCGCGCAAGAAGCGCCGCCTCGCTCTCGCCCATCGGATCCATGCCGCGGTCGCGCTCTGTGCCAATCGAGAGCACATGCGCAACGACCCCAACGCCCAAGCGAGCGAGAAGCTGCAGCGCAATGCCACCTGCCGCACAGATGGGCGCAGTCAAACGCCCTGAAAAGGCGCCACCGCCACGAACATCTTGAAAGCCCTTAAATTTCACCTGCGCCGGCCAATCGGCGTGAGAAGGCCGAGGAAGGTCGGCAATTTTCCGGTAGTCGCTACTTCGCGCATCGCCGTTGCGAATCATCCCCGCAAGCGGCGCACCACACGTGCGCGACTCAAGAAGCCCCGAGAGCCACTCCACTGCATCCGCTTCTCGGCGTTGCGTCGAAAGGCGGCTTTTCCCTGGCGCCCGTCTCTGCATAAACGCAGCAAGCGTCTCTAGGTCTATCGAGAGCCCCGCGGGCAGCCCAGAAAACACCACACCGATCGCCTCCGAGTGGCTCTGCCCAAATACGTTGACCGAGAGCACTCGGCCTTTCCATTCACTCATTCTTTATCCTTCTGCGCGCAATGAACGTTCGGGAGTTCAAGAGAGCCGCCAAGCGCGGTCCACGCTTCAAAAAATGTGGGGTAGCTCTTATTAACCGCCGAGGGCTCGGTAATCGTCACCGCTACCTCTGCGGCGTGTGCCGCAACGGCTGCCGCCATCACGATACGGTGGTCGTTGAAGCTAGAAATTGCGGCGCACTGCACACGGGCACCACCTCCCATCACCCAAAGATTATCCTCATCGGAGCGAGCCTTTACGCCAAGCGCCCCTAGAAGCGCAAGCGTGCTCGCCACACGGTCGCTCTCTTTGATTCTAAGGCGCGCGATGTGCGTGAAATGCGTTTCGCCTTGCGCAAAGGCTGCGGTGATCGCAAGCACTGGGACGAGATCTGGAATATGCTGCGCGTCGATCGTCTGAGCCTTGAGTGGCGCTGCCTTCACCCGCACCGTATCCACGCCCTGCATCGACACCTCCGCACCAAAGCGCGCAAGAATGTCAAGCAAGGCGCGATCGCCCTGAAGCGAATCGCCCTTTAGGTTACTGACGGTCATCTCTTTTTTGAGCGCCCCTGCGCAAAGCCAAAACGCCGCATTACTCCAGTCGCCTTCTGCACGCACCGTCCTGGGCGTGACGAGCCGCTCGCGCCCCACGATGCGGTAGTGTCGCAACCCTTCATCAGTCTCAATCTGTGCCCCAAAGGCGCGCAGCACGTCGAGCGTCATAGAAATGTAGTGACGAGACTCAATCGTTTCGGTGAGCGTAAGCGTACTCACACCGGGCAGAATGCTTAACGCATAGAGAAGGCCGCCGACAAACTGAGAGCTCACATTCGCCGCTACCTTATAGTCGCCGTTCGTGAGTTTTCCCTTCACAGAGAGCGGGACACTACCTGCCGCCGAGAGCGCAATCCCATGCGCAACGAGCTCTTCGTAGAGCGGCGAGAGTGGGCGCTCGACGAGTCGCCCCTCGGCCACAAGCCCCGCATCGGCGCCCAACGCGGCCACAATCGGGAGCATAAAGCGCAGGGTGGTACCACTCTCACCGCAATTGAGTGTCCCGCCTTGGGTGAGCGCAGTAATAGGGCTCACGACAATAGCGCCATCGCTCACCGTAAACTTTGCTCCTAGGCCCGTGAGCACCCGCATAGTGGCCTCAATATCCGCACTACTGCTAGCGCAAAGAATTCGTGTGGGCGCATCAGCGAGCGCCGCCGCCATCAGCAGTCGATGTACATGCGACTTGGATGCGATGGCTTCCAGTTCGCCACTCACCGTCCCGGCCACAGTAAGTGCGCTGATTTCTTTACTGATTCGCATCTTCCATCTCCCGAGCAGCCGTCATCCACGCCGCAAGCGTTGCGTAACTCACGCGCTCCAAAGTGCAATGCCCTGGCGCATGGGGCACAATCACGGTAATCTCCTCTCCGGTGCTTTTCTTATCATGCGCGCAAGCAGCAATCAACGCTTCGACCGTGAGCGTGGTGCGATCCTCAAGCCCAAAGCGCGCAAGTAACCTCAACACCACCTCGAGCGCGGCGGGCTCAGCCTGCCCAGTAGCCACCGCAGCGCGCGTCATCATCGCTAGCCCAATGCCCACCGCACGCCCATGCGGAATGGCAAAATCCGTAAGTCGCTCAATCGCGTGACCCATCGTGTGCCCGAGGTTGAGAAGCGCGCGTGCGCCGCGATCGTGCTCATCCTCAGCAACGAGCGCTTCTTTAATGCGAATTGCCGTAGCGATGATCGCCGTGAGGTCATCACCCTCTAAATAGTGCTCAACGAGCGACAAAAGTGGCTTATCTTCGAGTATGGCATACTTAATGATCTCGGCCCACCCATTAGCAAACTCCTCTGCTGGAAGCGTGCTGAGCAGTGTGGGGTCGCAAAGCACCAAGTCAGGTTGGTAGAAGGTGCCGAGCAGGTTTTTGCCAGCAGCCAAATTCACAGCTGTCTTGCCACCCACGCTCGAGTCCACCATGGCTAGAAGCGACGTGGGGATCTGCACCAAGTGAATGCCCCGCAGGTAGAGCGACGCAGCTAACCCCCCTAAATCGCCAGTGACCCCACCGCCCAGCGCGACGAGCACATCGGCGCGCGTCAGCTCTGCCGCTGCTAGCGCATCAATCACCTCTAGGAGCACTTCAGGCGTTTTCGACGCTTCCCCCGCAGCAAACTCAATGGGCGTCACGGTAAACCCCGCCACCGAGAGCAAATCACTCACGCTCGCTCCGTAGAGTGGCATGACATGGCTGTCCGCGAGTAGCGCCGCTTTTCGCCCTTTGACGAGCGTGCGCACGCGCGCTCCCAACGCCTTGATTGCTCCAGCACCCACTACCACTTGGTAGCTCGGTTGTGTGCGCACCTCAATAATTTCCATTGTCTCCTCCCTGAGCCCACGCTACACATGAGTTTAGTGCTGGTGACGCAACACGGTCGCACGAATGTCTTGCACAAGGGCCGCCGTCTCCTCGAACTGCTCGGGAGTGAGGGACTGTGCACCGTCGCAGAGCGCGTTCTTCGGGTCGTTGTGCACTTCGATCAGAAGCCCGTCTGCACCACAGGCCACGGCTGCCGCCGCCATGGGCTTAACGAGTCGCGCCACCCCTGTGGCGTGCGAGGGATCGATCACCACGGGCAAGTGCGTCATCTCATGCAGTACTGGCACGGCCGACAAATCGAGCGTATTGCGCGTGACGGTCTCGAACGTACGGATGCCACGCTCACAGAGAATCACCTGCGCCTCACCCGTGCTCATAACGTATTCTGCCGCCATAAGGAGCTCTTTAATGGTATTGGCCAAACCGCGCTTAAGAAGAATCGGCTTATTGGTGCGGCCGAGCTCTTTGAGGAGTTCGAAATTCTGCATGCTACGCGCACCAACCTGAATAACGTCGACCTCTTCAAAGAGCGGCAAATGGTTGATGTTCATAATTTCGGTCACGATCGGCAAGCCCGTTTCGCGCTTTGCCTCAAGGAGTAACTCAAGCCCATCAGCCGCAAGCCCTTGGAAGTCGTACGGGGAGGTACGCGGCTTAAATGCCCCGCCGCGCAGCATCGTCGCCCCTGCGGCCTTAACCGCTTTCGCGACGGTAATAATCTGCTCACGCGTTTCCACCGAGCAGGGGCCCGCAATCATGGCGAAGTGGCCGCCACCCACTTTCACGCCACCCGCCTCGACCACAGTGTCATTGGGGTGGAAATCACGCGAGACACGCTTGTAGGGCGCGGTGATAATCTTAACTTCTTTGACGATGGGATTTGCCAGAAGACGGTTCTGGTCAATGCGGCGCGTGTCACCAATGAGGCCAATGAGCGTGGATTCGGTACCAACCGAGAGATGGGTTTTGAGACCTTGGGTTTCAAGCTCGGCAATCAGACCGCGGATGAGAGTCTCTTCAACGTGGGGCTTAAGAATGATGACCATGATGTGTTCCTTTGTGCTTTGGGTGCGGAATACACATCGTGGGTTGGATGCTTGGCGGCCATGAAAAGAGTGGGCCAGATATGAAAAAACCTACGGTGTGTATTTACCGCAGGTTTTCTTGATGATTTCAGACGCTAGCAGCAAATACTTTTATTTCCAGTAATACGACCAGAAATAAAAGTTGTTAAATCGCTGAGAGCTAAGAGAAATCATTTTCCTTCCTTTGTGAACGGGAGCGCCTCAAAGTTTTTTGGCCACTCGGGCGTGTTCCTTGACTTAATCCTACCGATTTCCCAACCGAAAACAAGAGCACACCCGAGAGAATCTACGCGCCAGAAGACACACATCAACCCTCACAGGGTGTTTTCCCTAGACGCCCTACATTAGGAGAGCCGCAGAGGAAGGATGCAACAGCTCTGAGAGACGCCTTGGCACAAAGCCCGAGGCGTGCACTGACCGTGACAGGCTTCGTTATCATAGATGTGTCGCACGCCTGCGGCTGTTTGACCCAAGCATTGACCCGTTGCACTCGCCCAACTTCAGCTTTGAAACGACCCATGATGACTAAACCAGCAGCCACACTCGAAAGCCTTCCCGTACTGCCGCGCTATGTGCGGCATCCTCTCGCCGACACCAACGAGAAAGGCTTGAGAAAGTGCCTTACCAACTACCTTAAGGCGCACGTTAGCATCGACCACATTCTCCTAGGCACATGGATCAATTTTGAGCTGGCTATTGACTGTCGAGATAGTCTTGAGAGTGAGGAGCAGACGTGCGAACGATTCGTGAACTTTCATTTCGACGTTGACACGAACGACTGGCTTGAGACGGCACGATTCTCCGATACGGACGGCGTGGAGCCCATCACCATCGAGGATGAGGAGTTGGCTGAGATTCAAAGCAGTAAGCCAGCCAAAGAGGTCTTGTCTCAAGCCGAAATCGATAAGATCTATGAGTCGTTAGCCTGCTACCTCGAGTATCAGTATCTCTTTGACGGCGGTTTCGATCGGGACGAGTCGCCCGTGCGAGCGTTAGGCGCGCGCCGAGGTCGCGATCAGCTACTCTTCAAGCTCTCCGCGCCTTCGGTGAGTCTTCACTACAAACGAGAAAAAGGACAGTTTGTTAAGCTCACCGACAACGCCGCGTATGAGCTCAGCATTGACGCCGACAAGGCACTCGCGGCGGTATTTGAAAGCGCGCACGACGCGCCCTGTGACACCGCCTTTGCCATGCTCTGCGTGGTGCTTGACGTACGACTGCAATTGGTTGAAGAGGGCTCGCTGCTTTTAGGGTGGCAGCCGATCGGCTGGCACAATGCCACAATTGAAACATTGATCCAGAGTGGTGAGCTCGCCCAACCCGATATCCTTGCCAAGCACTACAGAGCGAAAATCAAGGCAATGAAGTGACTTTCACGTCAGAGCTTGAGGGGGTCGCGCCAAGCGCTTCTACTTGCGCGCGGCTTTCGGCAAGCGGTATGCTTTTGCCTACGCAAAATTTCCTCTCGCACCATCATGAGTACCAAAACCGACGTTCATGACAGTAAACAGTACCTTTTCTTTTCCGCGCGACGCCTAAAAAACAAGGCTGTACACACCTTAGCGGGCCTGCTGCGCGGGGTGACTGCGGATGAGACCATCACCCGAGAAGAGTTTGAGGAAATTGCGTATTGGCTCGAAGTAAACGCTGAGTTCTGCCAAACCGCTCCCTTAGACGCAGTTGCAAATCACCTTCGAGATATCCTCGCCGATGGTCGGGTTGACGCTGAAGAGCTCGAGGACCTGAAATGGCTCGCTGAGCATCTCACGGAGCGCGCCGAACTCGATGATCTCGTCAAAGACAACCTTCAGGAGCTCTTCGGCATTCTCTATGGGATCATTGCGGACAACCGCTTAGCTGACCGCGAACTCACGGCGCTTGCTGCCTGGCTTGAGAAAAGCACGTTCCTTGAGCGCTTCTACCCGTACGATGAACTCTGCACGCTCGTTAGCAGTATTCTCGCCGACGGAGTCATCAGCGAGAGTGAGCGTGAACGCTTCATGGCCTTCATTGCGCAGTTTGTCGACTTCTCACAAACCGCGACGCTTGACGCGCAGCACTACCGAGCGCTACAGGAAAAGTACAGCCTATCAGGGATTTGTGTTGCCAACCCTGAGGTGGAGGTTGCAGCGCACAACTTTGTGCTCACGGGTGAGTTTGAGAGCGGCAAGCGCTCGGCGATTGAAGCACGCATCAGCGCGGCAGGCGGCCTCATCAAAGGTAATGTCTCAAAGAAGACGCACTACTTGGTGGTGGGAAATCTTGGAAATCCTTGTTGGGCGTTTAGCACTTATGGGCGTAAGGTCGAAGCGGCGCTTGAGCTTCGCAAAGCGGGTGTACCGGTGCTCATTATCAATGAGCGTGACCTCATTGCGGCGCTCCCCACTTAGGGACACGGTGAGCGCTTAACACGCCCACCAAGGCAGGAAGCGGCGCAGGGGTGGGAGCAGAGGCTGCCACCCCCAACACGCCTCTGAGCGAACGTTACGCGTCAGCCCAGACTTCGCGAGCGATTTCTACACAGAGTCGCACCTTCGCCCACTGATTGGCTTCAGTGAGCAGGTTGCCTTCTTCCGTTGAGGAGAAACCACACTGCGGCGAGAGCGCAAGCTGCTCAAGCGGGACGTACTTTGTCGCCTCTTGAATACGCGCCTTGACTTCTTCCTTCTGCTCGAGCGCTGGGAACTTCGACGTAATGAGCCCAAGCACCACAGTCTGATTCTTAATGAAGCGGAGCGGCTCAAAGCTTCCCGCGCGCTCCGTATCGTACTCAAGGAAGAACCCGTCGACGTGGCACCCGCCAAAGAGCGTTTCCGCGACGGGCTCGTACCCACCGGAGGAGAACCACGTAGAGCGGAAATTACCGCGGCAAATATGCATCGTGATCGTCAAGTCTTCTGGCTTGGTATCTAAAATGCGGTTGAGCACCGCAACGTAGTTGCGAGCGAGCGCATCCACATCAATACCGCGAGCGCTATAGGCGGCGCGCTTCTCCGCACTACAAAGTTCGCCCCAGCTCGTATCGTCAAACTGAAGGTAGCGGCATCCGCGAGCGTAGAGCGCCTTCACCGCAGCAATCCACGTCTCAGCAATATCATCAAAGAGCGCCGCCTCGTTGTCGCGGTAGCGTTCAATGGGCTGGTAGTCCTTCTCACGCACACAACAGATGAGATGCAGCATTGAAGGGGAGGGGATCGTGAATTTCACCGGGGTATCCCCCGCAAGCGCCTTCACACGGTCAAAAGCTTCCAAGAACGGGTGGTCACTAGGGAAGTGAACTTTATCCGCAATCACTACGGTTTCAGCCTTGGGTTGCACACCTTCAAAGTGCACGCTCCAGGCCTCGGCCTTGATGTGCTTGATGCCACCCAAAGCTGCTAGAAAATCCAAGTGCCAAAAGGCGCGGCGAAATTCCCCATCGGTCACCGCACGTAGCCCATTGGCCTTTTCATTTTCAATCAATGTCTTGATTTCACGATCTTCAATACGTGTGAGTTCTTCACGGGTGATCTCGCCCGCGGCAAAAGCACGACGGGCCTCATGAATGGCCTTAGGACGAAGGAAACTACCAACAACATCTGCACGGTAGGGGGGATTGACTCGAGACATAAAACTACCTTTCAGCAAATAGTGCTGCAACAATGAAATTTGGAAAGGGCATGCTCAAGCGACGGGCGAGCATGCTCAGTAAGGAGTATTGTGCCCAAGACGAACCCTCATGGCAAAGTAATACCTCAAATGACAAACAGAAAGATCGTTCTCTTCGCTGTTGCGACTTTTGGCTTCGAATGAAAAGCCTGACCCTCATGCCATGTGTTTCACTCCACTCTTGGTCGCCAGATCCTATTGTCAAAACAACGTCATGCGCTGTTACTCGTTAGCGACTACGATCATCCGTACGAATGTGAACGCCCTTGGGACTTACCCGAGGTTTGAATTCCACGCACGGAAATCCCGTGGCTATTTGTCCTTTATATCCATACTCAGACTTAGAATGGATGTGGATCGATCTCAGAGAGGAGCTCCCTATGAATACACCCAAAGAAGCCAAACGCATCCTCATTTACGGCGACTCCAACACCTTTGGATGGCATGAGCGCGAGGATGGCGTCATTGTTCGTCACCCCCTGCAAAGCATTTGGCCACAACGGCTCGCCAGAGCCTTAGGGGATGGTGTAGAGGTCGAAGTTGACGGGCTAAGTGGTCGCACCACTATGTACGATCGTCCAGAAGAGCCCGGAAACGGCACAGGAGATATGCCTGGCACCGTACTCAACGGAGCGACGTTGCTTCCCGCTGCACTATCTCGCACCATGCCACTCGATTTAGTGATCATTATGCTGGGAACCAACGATTTCAATCGGCAACTTCGCAAAACTGCTCCTGAAGTCGCCGAAGGAATAGGGCACTTGGTTGATATCGTCCAAGGTTGTCAGTGGCGATCGCTAACTCCCTACAGAACGCCCAAAGTCCTCGTCGTATGCCCTGTCCCCAAAAAACTTGCAGGCACCAAGAACGAGCAGTTTTTTCCTGGCGCTGACGCTCCTTCAGCTGCCTTGTTTGGCTTACTTAAGCCACTCATCAAGAGTAAAGGCATCCAACTTTTTAATGCTGGTAGTGTCATAGACCGCGCGCACGACATTGATGGTATCCACTTTTCCCTTGATGACCACCGCGTGTTAGCTGATGCCTTAATCCCCATCGTTAAGCAGAACTTAAATCTATAAGACTACGTTCCACATAGAAAGCGTTTTCCGATACCATGCAGGTACTGTCAAATTTTTGTGAATTTTAGTACCTAGTATGGCCAGTGCCAACTCATTACCTAGCAGTTGGTCTCTGCTTGGTAGCAGGCGCTTGTCAAGCTTTACCCAACAACTAAGGTTAACGATCTCATGACATGATCTTAAAGTAGGAAGATTTCCGAAAGAGAACGTCGCTATGCACCCCTCCCTTTTGAGCTGAAAATGGTGAGACACGAAATTTCTTACAGACCACAGAGGCGCAAAGGTTGAGGCAATCAGCAACAAGGTGATCATCCAGAGAGCATACGGTTTCCGGAACATCAACAACCTGATCAGCATGATCTATGTGGCCTGTTTTTCCAAGCCAATACTGACCCCTAAAGAGCTGAAAAAACACATGCTCAACAAAAAACTGGCGGAACCCCTTGCGGCAGTAGCCTCAGCGCCATAATTAACCCACGGATATGCACGAAGAGCCAAAAATAAGTCAAAACAAAAATATGAACAAGAAATGTTTGAAAGTTTTTAATCACTTAACCATTCTTGCGATTTACAGCATACTGCTTGTTGGCATATACATGGCAGTACTTTTTGCACACCAGGTCATTTTATATGACGACGAAATTGTTTTAGGAGCCTTATCAATAAAATTAAAAAATTTTGAACTCACAGACAAATTGTTATTTTATAACATCCCTATCGCAAACATCAATGCTAGCTCAAGATGGTTTATATCAGATATATATTTAACTGGCATGTTTGAAATAAACAATAGAAATGTTTTTGTTATATATAATTGCCAGAAACACTTTATTGAACATTTTGAGAATATTGAAGACTATAAGTCATCATTAAAAACTGCTGGTTTACAGTTTCATGATTTTGAGTACGGCGAAAGCTTGAATAGCTTCAAACATAATAGGAAATACACTACCCATTGCAATTTAAGAGAGAGAAAAGGCGAGTCCAATGATATCACCAGGAAAAATAATATTTAAAATTATTTTAACTGTTTTTGATGTATTTTTTATTGTTTTATTTTTTATAATCACACTGCTGCTAATTCGTGAGGCAAGCGACATCATAAGCACATCACAAACTGAACCTGTATATGGGAATCTATATGTTAGAGGGCATCGATTTTCCCGCTTATCACCTATTGCAGATTTTATATTCAATGGTGAAAAGATAGGTACAGTGACAGATGATAATAAGTGGAGTATACGGTTTCCATATATGTATGGAAATTTTACCATCGATCAAAACGATTTGATGAGAATTCTTAACTCAGAATTAAATATTAAATATGATGAAGAAACACATTTAACAGGGAACCATTTCTTTATTTATAACTGCAAGAGCGAGTCTATTATATTATTCTCTCAGTACAATAAATTTAAAAAAGCTGCCACACAAAGAGGTATTAATATAAAATTTCCAATTAAAGATAGCATCATGGCCGTACTAGATGATACGAGAGCTAACTATGACCAACGTGATTTTACACCGACATGCCAATATGTGGTTCAGTAGTTTAATTAGCACTGCAAATTTTTCTTTCGTATGGTTGCTCCATTTTAGTTAGATAAACCTTTTGTCTAGATAGAAAATCTAAGGTTCCTAATGAAATTTCTTTCGAGACCTCATCGTCAAAAATGTACTCACCAGTTTTTAGATACTCACATACTTTACGATATGAGTCATCAAACGGCCCATATACTTTAATATCAATTTCTCCATCTGGAGTATAAACAATTCTACACTCACCACATCTCTTATACATCAATATCAAATATTTATAATAGTCATTAAAGTGTTTCATGGATGCTGAGTTAATATTATTCACCATATATTCTTTATGATGAATTTTATCTATAATGATGCTAATATCTCTGTTCATTATTATTTCAGCATATTTATCTCTATCTCCTCTACTATCTGATGAATAAATTAACTGCCTGAGAGATAGTGAAGAAATAATAACCAGTCCAGCAATAATAATAAGCTTAAATATAATTTTAAGATTATGCGAAACCATGTTAGTTCCTTGCTTTATAAATAAGCCTTAATCCATAGATAACAAACATTAATACAGCAGAGATGGTAAAAATTAAAAATTTACTGGAAAGGGTATATTCTAAAGCAATTGTTGCATCGAATGCTCTACCGAGATTTATTGCAACGAATATTGAAATAAACAAGCAGACTAGTACATAACTAAAGACCACAACGGCAGTATAAATTAATCTGTTTATACTACCATCAGGAAATCGGCAGAACGTGCAAAGAAGTGACTTATTGTTTTTCGGTGTTAAACCAACATTAATTAAATAAATTAATGCAGTTGAAATACAAAATAGTTCAACGGTATAGTCTTTCATACGATACGCGACTTCTTGATTAACACTAAAATTAGCATAGCTCATATCGTAGTCGATATTGGTCGTATATATATAGTACACAAACACGAAAAATGGAAAAACTAGCTCATCAATAGAGTAATCTATATCCAGTAATCGCCTTAAGTAGATTAAGGCCAAATAAAAAGCACTTAAAAAATATACAAGTACAAATATAGTGTCTAGTTGTTCAGAATAGGCGTTACCGTGATTACAGATTATTCGGACGAAAAAATTACTGAAACAAATGAATAGTGAAATAAACAAGTGAAACCAATAACTCTTTCTTGATAACGGCAATTTGCTACTGATCACGCGTTTCATATAAAATCAAAATTATTAACAATTTGTATGTAAACGTTGAACTTTATTACTCGTCGTATAGATGCTTAAAAAGCATAAATATTCATTGTTATTTCTTCAAAATAAACAAAAAATTCCTACGATTGGTACATCATTCGAGAACCCAAGCCTAATCCGCCAAGTGCAGAGCGCCGCCGTCATTACGGCAGAGGACAGCCCACTGGGGCAATGACCGCCAAAAACCACCGCTCGAGCTCCTCGGGCGTTTCTTTTCTGCCGCCCTGTATCCACCAGAGCACCATCTCGACGAAGCTACCTGCAATGTGGTTAACCAAGAACTCTCGAGGAATGCCGTCAGCGAGCACAAAATTCTCCGCTTCAAGCCGCGTGCTGATGAGCTTTTGCAAGTTGTCTTTGAAGTAGCCCAAAAAGAGCGCACCGCTCTCCGAAGAAAGTAGCCCGATGATGTTGAGGTCATTCTCCTCAATGTGGTGCAAGAGGTGACAGAACACCGAGGCGTGACGCTCATCGTCAAAAAAGAGCGGGTGCTCTTCAGCGATATCGGCCGCGCTATCCACAATGTGCCCAAACAACTCCGCACAAAGCGAGGAGAGCAGCGTCTCTTTCGTGGGAAAGTGCGCATAGAAGGTCGAGCGACCCACATTCGCCCGATCAATGATGTCCTGCACGGTGATGTTGCTAAAGCTCGTCTTACTCAAGAGCTCGCTAAAGGCTGAAAAAATAGCCATCCGACTACGGGTCTGACGTCTATCCATAACTAAATGAGAATGAGAATCGAACAAAAATCGAAATTTATTCGGTAACGCACAAGGCTGGGTGTTTGTTCATTGAGCCCAAGGTGGCGTATTCCTAGAATAGTTATCGAACAAAATATCTGTTAGCGAATATTCTATCTCACAGTAAGACGCTAACAGAGCCCAGCATTTTCTCGCACCAGAAGCTTTGGCGACATGAATAAGGACGCGTCGGATATGTGGAACGCACTACTTGAAAAACTTGAAAGCCTACCTGCTGCACTGGCAGGTGGGGCACTTTTGTTGGTGAGCTTTTTCGCTGACAAACTTCCCTTTGCGCTGCCGCTCGATCCCGCATGGATCACGGTATTCGTCTGCGGTCTTCCCATTGTTGCCGAAGCGCTCGAGACGCTCCTAAGTGAAGAGGGTGTCGCGAAGATCTCCTCTGCGCTACTCATCACCATTGCGATGTGTGCCGCCATTGCGATTGGCGACCTATTCGCCGCGGGTGAGGTGGCCTTTATCATGGCACTTGGGGAAATGCTGGAAGAGCACACCACCAATCGTGCAAAAGAGGGACTCAAGAAGCTCCTCTCGCTTGCTCCCGTTCAGGGCCGCCGCATCGATGGCGATCGCGAAGAGCTCGTGAGCGCAGAGAGCATCGTGGTCGATGACCTCCTGCGCGTGCTTCCTGGCGAATCCATTCCCGTTGACGGTGTGATCGTTGCAGGCGAAACCTCCGTGGACCAATCGGTCATGACAGGTGAATCACTCCCCGTAGAAAAGGGCATGGGCGATAGTGTCTTTGCTGGAACCATTAACCGTTTTGGTGCCATCGATATGCGCGCAACGAAAGTTGGTGAGGATAGTTCGCTCGCGAAACTCATTCGCATGGTCGAAGAGGCGGAGCAGCGTCAGGCCCCCACCCAGCGCATCGTCGACAAATGGGCATCGTGGCTCGTGCCTGCGGCACTCGCGCTCTCGCTCATTGCCTACCTCACCACGGGCAATGTCGTTACGGCCGTCACCATCCTCGTCGTATTTTGCCCTTGCGCACTCGTGCTTGCGACGCCGACCGCCATTATGGCGGCCATCGGTCAAGCGACAAAGTACGGCGTCATCATTAAGTCAGGGGAAGCGCTCGAAGCCATGGGCAGCGTCGATACGCTCGCTTTTGACAAAACGGGTACCCTCACAAGTGGTGTGCTCTCCGTGGGCGCTAAGCGGGTTTTGCGCGAGGGACTTACTGATGAGCGGTTGCTTGAGCTCGCCGCCTCACTTGAACTCAAAAGTGAGCATCCCTTGGGACGCGCTGTGGTCAATGCCGCACGCGATGCAGGACTCGCCTTGCGCAGCCCCGAGCGCTTTTTCATGAACGCTGGCAAGGGCGTGCGTGGCGAGGTTGATGGCACTGAACTGTGGTGCGCGAACGCGGCTTGGTTAGAAGAAGAGGGGATTCACCTCTCATCCGAAGCCCATAAAGCAGCGCTTGAGCTGCGGCGCGAAGGCTTCGCCGCGGTGTTTCTCGCCGATCGTCATGGTGCGCTCGGTGTGCTCGGGCTCTCTGACAAACTCCGGAGTGAAGCCCCAGCCATGGTGGCAAACCTCACACGAATGGGGGTTGCCTCAACGCTTCTGACGGGTGACCACAAAGAAACCGCGGAGCATTTCGCAAAGCTCGCTGGCATTACGGATGTTCGTGCTGAGCTTCTCCCAGCGGATAAAGTGGCTGCGATTGAATCGCTCACCAACGCTGGACGGCACGTCGCCATGATTGGCGATGGGGTGAACGACGCGCCCGCGCTCAAAACTGCCTCGGTTGGGGTGGCCATGGGCACCATGGGGAGCGACATTGCGATCGAAGCGGCGGATATCGCGCTCATGGGCGACGACCTCTCGAAGATCCCTTACCTCAAGCGCCTCTCAAACGAGACCGTGAAAACGATCATGCTCTCGATCTCGCTCTCGATGATCATTAACGGCATCGCGATCGTACTGTCCTTCATGGGGATTCTCACTCCCACAACGGGCGCACTGGTACACAACCTCGGCTCCTTCGTGGTGGTGCTGATCGCCGCAAAACTCTACGACCGAAAGTTCCCAGAGGCGCATGAGCGTAGCAGCGCTCCTTCAGTGCAAGCAGCCTAAGGATCGCAAAGCGTACGAAAGCCTTCAACCAACACGGATTGAAGGCTTTCTTTCTAGACGGCAAACTTGCTTGCTCACGCGAGCGAGCTGATTAGATACCACCGAACGGGATCTTAGTCGGGAGTAACTTGAAGGCCTAACGCTGCATGATATCCGCCTAAAGAATTTAGTCAACATAATAATCCTTATGTTGAATTTAATGGCAAATAGAAAAGCGACACGCATTCTGTGCCGCTTTTCTCTCTGAGAGTTACTTGAGCGCGTACGCTGCCGCGTCCAAACCTGCAATACGGCCAAAGGTCAAAAAGTCTGCAACAGCGTTACCGCCGATGCGGTTGCCGCCATGCACACCACCCGTAACTTCACCCGCGGCAAAGAGGCCGGCAATGGGCTTTTTGTCTTGCGTGAGCACCTCGGCCTTGCTATTGATTTTGAGCCCGCCCATGGTGTGATGAATGCCAGGCGTGACCTGCGCAGCGTAGTACGGTCCCTTTTCAAAGGATGCGAGCATATCGGGGCGCCCAAACTCCGTGTCTTCCTTCTTCTTGGCAAGCGCCGTGTAGTTTGCGAGCGTTGTCTTTAGCACGTCAGCAGGCACCTTGATCTCCTTCGCTAGCGCCTCAATCGTGTCCGCGCGCACCGCGTAACCATCACTGAAATATCCTTGAGCGAGCTTGCTCTTTTGCGCAACGCTCTCATCCCAAAGCAAATACGCGTAACCGCCCGTCTCCTTCAAAATCTTCTGCGAGACCACGTCACGGGTCAAAAGCTCATTGGTGAAGCGCTTGCCTTCTTGGTTCACCAGAATCGCACCACGCCCACGCATCGATTCGGAAATCAGGTGTCCGTCACGCTTAATGACAGTTGGATGAATCTGAATCTGTTCGATATCGGTGAGCCCAGCGCCCACTTCTAAGCCGAGCGTGATGCCCTCGCCCTGAGCGCCACTATGGTTTGTCGTGCTGAAGCCTTTGAGCTCAGGACGATACTTTTCCACCATCGCCATATTCGCGCCAAACCCGCCCGTGGCGATCACCACTGCTTTGGCATCAATTGTCTGCACACCCGCCTTGGTTTTCACCTCAACACCGACAACTTTGCCATCCTTCATCTTGATATGCGTGACTTGGTTGTTCGTGCGAACATCAATGCCGTCCTGCTTTGCACGTGCCGTGAGAACCTTCATCGCAGCAGCACCGACGCTTGAGCCGTCACAGGGCCCATGGCTGCGTGGCACGGACTGCCCACCACTACGACGGTTCTGGAAGCAGAAATCCGCTCCGAGACTCACAAGCCACTCTTCAGCGTAGCGGGCATTCTCAGTGAGCGTCTTGAGGAGTTCAGGATCGTTCAGGTTGTGCCCACCCTTCATCGTGTCTTGATAGAAGAGCTCTGGGCTATCGTTAGTGACGCCCGCGGCAATCTGCTGCTTCGTGCCCGCGGCATTCATGCCACCCGAAGCAAAGTTGGAGTTCCCGCCCAAGTAGCTCATCTTTTCGAGCACCACCACAGAGGCGCCCTTTTCTTTTGCCGAGATCGCTGCGGACATCCCAGCGCCGCCCGAGCCAACGACCACCACATCAAAGGTCTCTGCCAGTGCGCTAACTGACAGGAGCGACAGTAGCGCAAGCGAAATCATGGTCTTTTTCATATGGATCCTCCCAAAAACTTGTTCCGTGGCAACTTATGCCGACAAAAGCATATGTTGAGAGTTTCAAAGTTATTTTTCTATCGGTGAAAACCCGAGTTCACGCCTTATATGGCAAGTCCTGTACCCGGTAAAACATAAAAGAGCACAGAGAAAAACTGAAGCGTCGTTCCAGCCAACACGAACACGTGCCAGATCGCATGATTAAACGGGATCTTCTCCCAAAGATAAAAGATCACGCCTACTGAGTAAACAATGCCACCAGAGACGAGTAGCCAAAGCCCTGCGATCGGTAGCGTCGCAACGAGCGGCTTCATGACGAACACAACACACCAGCCGAGCAAAAGGTAAAGCACGCAATTGAGCCAATCGGCACGCTTCATAAGAAGCGGCTGAAAAATCATTCCAAACAGCGCAATGCTCCACACCACGGCACAGAGCGCCCACCCCACGGGACCATGAAGGCTCACAAGGCAGAACGGGGTGTAAGAGCCCGCAATCATGAGGTAGATCGCACCATGGTCAAAGACTTGCAGAATCTCCTTTACCCTACCCTTTGGCACAGCATGGTAGAGGGTCGACGCGGTGTAGAGAATCACCATGGCGCTACCGAAAACGGCGGCGCTCACCACAGACGTTGCCGCCCCTGATCGCGTGGTGGCGTACCAAATCATCACAACGAGCGCTGCAATACTCAGCAGCGCCGCAACGCCATGCGTAACCGCATTAGCGACCTCCTCCGCGAAACTGTAGGAAGCAGCTGATGCCACTGCTCTCTTCTCACCCATTTCCAACCTCCTTCATCCTTAGCACGCCCCGCCAATGCGTCTAGCAAAAATCCGGCGCGCATGAACTACATCATGCTCTAACAGAGCGACATAACCGCTACTGGAAATAGTGAGGTTGTTTCACTTTGTTTCGCTATTTTCGCTCTCTGATGCAACACTCTCTTGATCGAGTCGTTGTTGGATAGCGAAAATCTCAGCAGGGATTGCATGCGCCATTTTCCAAACAACAGAAATGGGGCGGGCACCCTCGAGGGATTCCAGCGTTACTGGCCCCATGTAGTAGAAGGGACAGGTCCTGCCGTCCTCGAGTTCACGACGGTAACGGACGAATAAGAGTTTCTTCCTACTCGTGTCGGTAATCTGCTTGCCTCGGGCACCCTCTGGATGCGTCTTTTTGGGTGACTGCCAGTGAAAATGCAGAGGATCTATCGCATAGTCCAAGTAGTCATGCGTTTGCATATCCTCTTTTCTCACCGTGACAAACATCAGAAATACCGGCTCGGCTTGCTGCCCGGCTGCTTTTACATCAGACCCGATCGCCTCCAGCGTACCAGCCGATACGCCGCTTTGGCCATCCGGCATCGTTGTTAGTGACCAACGACCAAGAGCCGCCATGGCCTCAGCACGGGTATAACGTCCGTGCAGTTTTAGAGGAGTCAGTAAACCAAGGTTGGAAGTTTCCCTTTGGGGTACTTCCGTCATCTTGTCGCGAACAAGCGGTAACACCTCAGTGAGTTCAGCTTTCAAAGCGTGATCAGATCTGAAATTTTTGAGCATCTCCTCTAAGCTACTAATTCGACCCAAGGTCTCGTAGTAGTCGTAGTAGAGCATCATCAGGTAGCAGTACTCCCTTTGCGTCGCCTCATCAAAACGCATATCAAAGTCTCGAGCCACCAAACTACTCAAAAAGTCCACATATGCTCGATCGTCAATCACGAGCCAGCGGTTATAAATCATTTTTCTCAATGATTCGTTGACGGTGACGTTTGGACGCTTGATGCCCTGATACCGCTGCGCAATGGTTTGCTTCAGAGAGGTCCATGTCTGATATTTGTAGACGTGGTCGAGTTCAATACCCTCGTTGTAGAGAAAATCCTCGAGTCGCAAAGTCGCTGCGTCTGGGCCATATTTTTCGAGCAACTGATCGACTTTCTCGTTTCGCGACAGGTATTTGATGTGATCCTCAATGTTCTTAGCCAGTGTCTCCCGAGCAATGGGCTCTAGGAAAATCTGGCAACCGTTGGGCAACGGAAGATAGCCGGTGCGCACAGCAGCACACATGTCGCCTTGGCTCATAGACTCGGCATCCAAAAGTGCACCTAGCCTCGTAGCCCAGTCAAACTCCTTTCGCGTACGTGCGATAAAGTCAAGCACGTTTAAGCGAAGTTTATTTTTTGCACGGCGCAGGCCGCGGCCGAGCTGTTGCAGAAAGACCGTCAGACTTTGTGTTGGGCGCAGGAATATCACGGAGTCCACGCTCGGGATATCCACACCTTCATTAAGGATGTCAACGACAAAAAGGCAATTGATCGATCCGTCCTCAAGCGCCTTGAGAATCGCTTGACGCTCTTGGCGAGTATTGTCTGACGTTAATACCGAGACCCTGTGGTAAGGCTTAAAGGCGTCAGCCATCGCATTTGCGTGCGCTTTATCGACGCAGAACGCAAGACTACGTCCTCGATCAAAATCAGGAAGTTTCTCTCGTACGGCGTTAAGCACAAGCGTTGTACGCGCATCACTCTTGATGAACGCGTAGGACAAGTCTTGATCATCGTAGCGACCCCGCTTCCAGGCAGTCTGCGTGAGATCAACGGCATCGGGCAACCCGTAATAGGTAAAGGGCACCAGCATTCCGCGATTAATCGCATCCGTCAGTCGGATCTCCGCAGCAAAGCGTCCGTCAAAGTATTGCTTAATGTCATGCTGGTCTAGTCGCTCAGGCGTGGCCGTCAACCCCACGAGCACTTTCGGCTTAAAGAACGACAGTATCCGCAGATAACCGTCCGCAGCGCTGTGATGTGCTTCGTCAATGACGATGTAATCAAACGTCTCTGCGCCAAAAGGCAAATTCTCATGCCCAGGGCCTCGCTCCCCTAAGCGCGACTGCATAGTAGCCACCGACGCAAAGACCGCTTTGTATTCGGTAGGCTGCACGCCATTAAACCAAAGCTCACCAAAGTCTTCCTCACCTAGCACGCGGCGGAATGTGTTACGCGCTTGGCGAAGGATCTCCTCTCGGTGGACCAAAAAAAGAAGTCTCGCTTCTGGGTGCTTTTCTCGCCAGCGTTTGAAGTCATTGGCCACAATGACTGTTTTTCCGGTACCCGTAGCCGCTACAACAAGATTTTTATTTGAATTGAAAAGGGTGCGTTGCTCATCAATCTTTCGGAGCACATCCTCTTGGTAGTCAAAAAGTGTGTAGGGTGCATTGGGAAGGCCATCCGCAGTTTCTGCGTTATCAGCTTCTCCAGGAAACACTAACAGCGGTTTTTGAAGCGCCTTTTCTAGACGCTCATTGTCCGCAGCGCTATTCGGGTCAAAGGGCTCAAATAACGCTGGCATCTGCCAGTACTGCTCAAACTCGCGCATTGTTGCATCGACCAGCTCTGGCACCTCTGCTGCCGTCGTTTTGAGATTCCATTCCATGCCAGCACCGATAGCCGCGGCGGAAAGGTTCGATGAGCCCACATAGACTGTATGACTGCCACTGTTACGGTAAAAGAGATAGGCTTTGGCGTGCAGCCGAGTCGTATTTTCGTCGTACGAGATACGCACCTCAGTATTGGGGAATTGCGCTAAGCGCTTAATCGCTGCAAAGTCACTCACCGCCATGTAGGTTGTTGTGAGAAGACGAAATTTAGCACCACGCTGCGTCGCCTCGTCTAGGCTTGCCAATAGAGGTTTGATCCCAGACTCCCGTACAAAACTCACCAACCAGTCAATCCGATCAGCTGAAAGGATCTCTCGAGCAAGCTCCCCAGCAAGGCTCGGACCTCTCGTGCTACCGCTAAAAAGACTACTGCGCGTCAGCCCCGTCACTGGGTAAATGCGCTCTAACTCCTTTTCAAGCTCAGCATCAGCACGACTGCGGCGTTCAAGCACCGCCGTTAAAATCTTTGCCTCGACATCAAGCAAATTGTTGGTTCCCGAGGGCAAAGCGTCCGCCACAGCTAACACAATGTCGTTAACGAGACGAACAGCATCCTTAACATCGCCCCTCTCCGAGAGCCGCTTTGCGAGCACGGGTTGCAGCAGTCCAGCAACGTAGATCGAGAGCATTCTCGCAGCCTCGTCAGCTTTTAGCGGGCGCTCTCCATAGAAATAGTTTCTGGACTGATCCGATTCAATTCTTTCGTGCAATAGAGTGTTGAGCAGCCGCTCGTACAAACCGACCATCGTGCCTATGCCTGCTGTAATGCTTCGTTCTCTGAGGTGGCAGAATCCAGCCTCATCCTTTGGTCCCAGCAGCTTAGCAGCTCAATCTGGGGCCGTCCAGAGGTAGTAGGTCCGAGTCAGGGAAAACCCGAAAAATGCAGCATACTTGACGAAATCAGTGCTGCAGCGGGATTGCGATCTGGTATCGTTGACTAGCCGGATCCACGCTTACTCTGACGGCAGAGCACGAGGCATGAATCTGAGGTTTTCACATTTGTTGCAGGATCATCATGGCTATGGTGCGACGAAATTGGACAGAGGATGAGGTGACGCTTGCGCTCGCCCTCTACCTGCGCACGCCAAGAAGCCGCATCAATGCAAAACATCCCGACATCATCGAACTGGCCGCAGCGCTGGGACGCACGCCCTCGGCTGTCTCAATGAAAATGCACAACCTTGCCGCACACGACAAGGTGTTAACTGATCGACAGCTTCTATCACTCTCACACGGCAGCCACATCGATGGCCTCATTTGGGAGCGTTACATGGGAGCGGACCGCACGAAACCGCTCACGGGGCTGCTCGAAGCAGTCGAAACACTGCTTACTTCAGGCGAATACAACGCGCCGTCTTTCATTGACGCAAACACACTTCTCATCAACGAAACTTCCACTTTGAAGACGGAATCGTTGGCAATCGTCAAACAGCGCCGCAATCAGGCCTATTTCCGCGAAGCGGTGATGACGATGTACGATCGAAAATGTCTGGTAACCGGCTTGCATAGTGACCCGCTCATTGAGGTGGCTCATATCGTTCCTTGGGCAGAGAACGAAGCACTACGACTCGTGACCGCTAATGCACTCACACTCAATCCACTTATTCATCGCGCCTACGACGCCAACCTCATTGGCATCGACCCAGACATGGTCATTCATGTCGACGAGGAACTTATCTTGGCGTCAGAAGGCGATTTGCGCACACTTTTTCTCAATGTGGACGGTCATCAACTCGCACTTCCAGAACACGCGCGTCCAGCGGCTGACTATCTCGACGCTCACTATCAGGGCTTTTTGAAACACGAGCACCACCCCATGCGTCTGTCCAAGCTTACCGACATCTGATCTACGCGCGTAACTTGACCCCGAGCAGTCCTTTGATCCGCAGCTCTTGCCCTGATTGCCCGATACCAGTCACAATGGAACGGTTCCCTAAACGACCAGTTCTCCCGATGAAGCATTTCATACGCCTTCTTTCGCACACATTCGTCTTCTGCATTTTGGCGCTTTCAACCATCAATGCGGCAGGCATGGCTTTTGACAAGCCAGTGCTAAAAATCGGCCTACTTGATTTTGAAAGCGAAACCTCCTACTCCACCACTAGGGACAACATTCAGGCTCAGATTGTGCGCTACCTGCAAAGCGTCTTCCCCGATCACGCGATCGAGCCAAGATTCCTTACAACACCGCAACTCATAGCTGCCATCGATGACAACACGGTCGATATCTTCCTCGCCAGTTCTGGACTTTACGTCGAAATGCAGTCTCATGGCGTGCGGGATGTCGGCACACTGATTTCCGCCGACTACCCCGATCCCAATCACGTTGTGGCTGGAGCAATGATTGTTAAACGGGATAGGAGCGAGCTACAGACCCTCGCCGATCTTCAACACAAACGTGCGGTCAGCACACATCCACTCAATTTCATGACGTACCAGCTCAACATGGGTGAGATTGCAGCGCGCGGTTACAACCCTGACAAGTTCTTTGCACACACAAGCTTTACTAACAACAGCCCCTACGAAGTTCTCAAAGCCGTGCTCGAAGGCCACGAAGACGTCGGTCTGCTCCGTCACTGTATGCTGGAGAACCTGAGCGAACGCTTTCCAGAGTTTCAAGGACAATTTAGAGTTGTTAACGTTGAGAGCGACCAGAGTGTCTGCTTAGCATCGACGTCTCTCTATCCAGGGTGGACCATGGCCGTAACGGCGAAAACCTCCCCTGAAGTCACGCGACGTCTCGTTAAGGGGTTGCTGTCCATGCCTCTCACAAGCCTTGGTCGACCATACGCCTGGTCGGTCGCCACGGATTACGCTGCCGTCAACACCGTACTGCGAAACCTCCGCATCGGCCCATATGCTTATCTGCGGGAATGGACAGTCAAGGAGGCGTTCAACCAGCTCTGGCCACTGCTCTGTTTCGGCTTCGGGCTTCTTTTGGCTGGTCTATACCATTTCCTCAATGTTAGACGCCTTGTCATCAGACGAACAGCTGAACTAGAGGTTGCACTGCGCAAAGAGCGTGAAGCCGATAACCGTGCCATGGAAATCATGGGCAGACTTGAAGTACTCCAGCGTGTTTCGGCTATCGGTCAGATGTCCAGCATGCTCGTTCACGAGCTTGGACAGCCGCTACTTGCCATGTCATGCGCGCTACGCGGGATGGAGACACTGTATGAACGAAACAAGGCATCGTTCAACAACGAGCATGACAATCAAAACATGCTCAATTGTCTGAAGACGTTAAAGCGTCAACACCAGCGTACGAGCGAGATCATCTTGCGCGTGCGTAATTATGCAAAATCTGGCGGAAACCGCAACAAGCGGATAAACCTTTGCGAGGTGGCAACTGAGATGCTCGACGACCTGCGCATAGCGCGCAAACTCGACGCAATCAACCTTTCCCTAAAAGTACCAAAACACGACATTTTCGTGACAGGCAACAAGGTCGAGCTGGGTCTTGTCGTCTACAACCTCGTCAAAAATGCTGCTGAAGAACTCAAGTCCTCAAGCAAATTGCCAGAACTTTCGATTACGATCGACGCCGCACCTGAAGGGATGGTTCGGTTTGAGGTCGTCAACAACGGCAGGCCACTCAATGCCGAAACTGTAGAACTCCTTCAGGAGCCGCTCTACTCGACAAAGGCCAAGGGGCTAGGCCTTGGCATCATGATCACGCGCACCATCGTGGAAGCGCACCGCGGTCGCATTCGCTTCACGTCACGCGCCGAGGGAGGCCTTCAAGTCGAAGTACTCCTCCCCGTGGCCGCCCACGCTAAGTGAGGAGAATATTTTGGACACTCCGAACCCGATCATCCGCATCATCGATGATGAAGAGGATGTCAGAAACGCCATTCAACTCATGCTTGACATCGAAGGTTGGGAAAGCCGGACATACGAAAGCGCCAGCGCTTTCCTCACTTCTGGTGACACAACCCGCCCGGGATGTGTCCTACTTGATGTACGGATGCCCAACACCAGTGGACTCGAGCTTCAGGAGATCATGCACCAACGTAACATCCGGTTGCCCATCGTCTTTCTGACAGGCCACGCCGACATCGAAGTCGCCATATCCTCTCTCAAACACGGTGCAGTCGACTTCTTGCTGAAGCCCGTGGACGACGTCAAGCTACTTGAGGCTATCGCGCATGCCGTCGAGATTGACGCTCGCATCCGTGCAGGACTTTCAAGCACAACTCTGGTTGCCGATGGGCTTTCGAGACTCACGGAGCGCGAGCGAGAGCTCCTCACGCTCATCATCGGAGGCCTGAGCGACCGAGTCATTGCCGAAAGATTCGGCATCAGTGAGCGGACAGTACAGGGACACAGGGCGAGGATTTATGAGAAGTTCCGAATTCACACAGCCCGTGAGCTCCAGCTACTAATTCCTGAAATCAGCGCAGCCCTCAAGAAGCGGCAGATGCCCCCCAGTTGACGCAGAAAAAATTACGCGCGTAAACCCGTCGGGATAATGAATCTCAGGAGGGACGGACACTCCGTCCGAGATCTACAGCTAAGGAGTCCCCATGACAGAAAAGACTTTTTCCCGTCGGCAAATACTTCACGGTGGTGCCGGCGCTCTTCTCGCTGGCGTCAGTAGCACAGCTATCGCTCAGGATAAACACGGCATTCATTGGAATGAAGTTCAGGAGGTCGTCATAATCGGCTCTGGTGGCGCTGGTATGGCTGCTGCAGTTAAGGCCGTACAGTGTGGCGCGAAGAAGGTTCTAGTTATTGAAAAGCTCGCCTTTACTGGCGGAAACACACTACTCTCGCAAGGCTTCATCAATGCGGCCGACCCGATTCGACAGCCCCGACAGGGAATCACTGACTCGCCTGAAAACCACATGAAACAGACGCTAGCCGCTGGCGACTTCCGCGGCGATCCAGAGCGAGTCCGAGTCCTTTGTGAGAATGCCTATGGAGCGGTGACCTGGCTCGAAAGTCTTGGCATGAAGTTCAAGGACAATGTAATCCAAATCTTCGGCGCCCTCTACCCCCGCTCGCACATTCCCGCTTTGCCCAAGGGGCAGGGCTACGGTACAGTTCTAGCCAAGGCCGCGAAGGATCTTGGCATTGAAGTGCGCACTAGCACCAGTCTGCTCGAAATCATCCGCGAAGAGCCTTTTGCTGGAGACGTGCTAGGCGTCAAGGTACAGAAGGGCCAGGAAGCCCCCTACTACATCCGCGCCACTCGAGGCGTCGTGTTAGCTGGCGGAGGTTTTGGAGCCAATAAGTATTTGCGTGAGCTACATGATCCACGTACCAAAGGACTTGGCACAGACAACCTCCCAAGTATGCAGGGTGAGGTTGCAATGGCTGCTGTACGTGTAGGAGGATATCTCGTCGGGATGGACTTCATTCAATCAACCCCAGGCGCACCTGAAGGAAAGAAGATGAAGTTGTTGCTCAATTTCAACGTCAACGGCTCAATCTATGTTGACAAACGTGGAAACCGGATTGTCAATGAGGGAGCACGCCGAGACGTTATTCGCGACGCCGTACTTGCTACTCCAGAGCGATATGCGTACACCATTTGTGACAACGAAAACTTCCAAAGCTACGACGAAGTCAACCGCAAAGCGATCCTTGAGGGCATTAAGATCGATGAGGCTTGGACTGCCCCAACAATCCGCGAATTAGCCCAAAAAATGGGGGTTGATCCAGATGGGCTCGAAAAGACTGTCAACCGCTACAATGACGAATTTGTGAAAAACCAAAAAGACAGCGACTTTGGCAAGACGCCTGTTAACCTAACTAAACGAATCGATGTAGGCCCATTCTGGGCATGCTATACGGGCATGACAGTTCACCACACCATGGGCGGACTAAACACGAATGTAAAGGCGCAGTGTCTTGACTGGAAGGGTAATATCATCCCACGACTCTACGCCGCTGGGGAAATCACTGGTGGAATCCATGGAACTAACCGCGTGGGCGGCAACGCCATCCTTGATTGTTTCGTTTTTGGACAAATCGCGGGAGAAAATGCAGCAAAAGAACCCCGAAATGCGTAATCGGTGAGCTTCACACTCACGCTGCACTGAATCACATCGGTCTGCAGCGTGAGTTTCAAGAATCAAATTCACCGCTTCCGTTCAACGCTCTTAGTCCGTCACAACGGACTTAGCAAGCCTTTGCCAATCCCATAACCAATCGCCACGCCAATGAGGTCAGGAATGGCGAGTGCGCCCGTCAGCACCGCGATCACGGCACCAAACGCTGTACCAACCACTAAACCTGCCCGACCCATAAGCAGGGCACCGATTATCGGCGGCAGGCAATGCAAAGCGGCAATCAGCAAAACAACCATAGAACTCTCCTGATTGGTAGTGGAAGGAAGATTTTAGGTACTCGCAACCGGGCACTGATGGACTCCTGATGGTGTTCGGAGCAAGCTCCGTAGGCCTGTCCCAGTCAGCCACACCATAATCCCACTCATAGAAAACAGCATTTACACATGAGAATAATTCTCACTTATAATATATCTCCAAACGCACAAAGCATGTAGCATCTTTTTGATGCCGACGTTGCTTAGCGTTTTAGCGGCACCCAGAGCCCGTCTCCGTGCTCACTGCTCACGAATTCACTTTTGCTCACCACGACCATGACGACTTTGCGCCGCTTGATAGTGCCCCTACTCTTACTTGCCCTTTGGTGGGGTACAGCGAAATGGGGTGGCATTGCAAAAATTCTGCTTCCCTCCCCCGAGATGGTATGGGAAGCTTTTGTGCGCATGGTCGCTGACGGCACCTTGCTCACCCATATCAGCATGAGCGCCATGCGTACAGGCACAGGTTTTCTGCTTGCCGCAGCTGCGGGCCTCGCGCTAGGGATTCTCTTTGCCTCACGCCCTAAGGTTCGCGACGCGTTTAGCTTTCTTATCGAAGCACTCCGACTCACACCGCCCCTCTCACTGATTCCGCTTCTCATTCTCTGGCTGGGTATTGATGAAGCGCCAAAAATTGCGATCGTCTTTCTTTCGAGCTTTTTTCCGATGTACCTCAATGCGCTTGAAGCCGTTCGGGGGATCGATCCAAAACTCGTTGAAGTCGCTACGCTCCTGAGATTTACGCCCAAAGAACGCTTTCGCTACCTGACGCTCCCCGCAGCGCTCCCAGGGTTGCTTACGGGCCTCAGGATTGGCTTTGGGTACAGCTGGCGCGCTCTTGTTGGGGCAGAACTCATCGCCGCCTCCTCGGGGCTCGGGTTTTTGATTTCAGAGTCTGCGGAATTTGGCAAAACCGACGTGGTGTTTGTCGGCATTCTCAGCATTGTTGTTCTTGGCATTGCCGCCGATGCGCTCATGGCGAAGTTTCTTAACTGGCTACTCGCTCGTATCACAGGGGTTGCGGCATGACGCTTTCTCTTAGCATTTCACATCTCTCAAAGCGCTACCGGCGACCTGACGGGCGTGAAATCCACCCCGTCAACGATCTCTCGCTCACGCTTGACGCGGGAAGTATTGCCGCCGTCATTGGTGAGAGCGGCTGCGGGAAAACGACCCTCTTGCGGCTCTTAGCGGGGCTCGAGCAAGCGGATGAGGGAGCGGTTGAGTGGCATGCAGCGGGCGAGCGACGTATCCCGCGCATCGGCGTCGTCTTCCAGGAGCACCGACTCTTTCCTTGGATGAGCGTGGCGGAAAACATCCTGATTGCGCTGCGCCACCTACCACGCGCCGAAGCCCAAGCACGCCTAGCTGACGTGCTGGCTATGACAGGCCTGACAGACGCCTCAGAGATGAAGCCCTCTGCGCTCTCGGGCGGGATGCAGCAGCGCGTGGGACTTGCGCGTGCGCTCGCTCCCTCCCCTGACGTGCTTCTCTTTGACGAAGCCTTTAGCGCACTCGATGCGCTAACGCGCCAGCGCCTCTACCAAGATTTCATGCGTATCCATGCCGCTCGCCCTGTGACGACCGTGCTTGTCACACACGATGTCACCGAAGCCGCGCTCCTTGCCTCGCGCATTTGGTGCATGGCAGGCGGAAAAATTCTCTCTACTTACGAGGTTACGCTTGGCTACCCACGACGGCTCGGTGAGCCAGAGATCGGTGAAATGGCCGAACGTATTCTCAACGACTTCTTTACTCACTCTTAAGGGAGCACACACCATGATCAAGCACACGCTTTTCGCGCTTACCACACTCGCCGCTTGCGTCTCCACCGCCTTTGCTGGTGCCATGCCAGAGAAAATTACGATGGTCTATGTTAAGGCGCCTTTTAATCTACAAAATATGGTGATGAAAGAGCGCGGCATGTTGGAGAAAGCCTTTGCGCAGGATGGCGTCACCATTGAGTGGAAAACCATCACCTCGGGAGCAAAACAAGCCCAAGCGATGGCCGCTGGCGCCATTGACGTTTCCGCAGTGATGAACACCGCGAGCGTACTGATGGCCAATGGGGCTGGCAACCCCGTCATGATCGTGAGTGGCGTTGCACACCCCGCTGATACCTTCGCGATTGTGGGTCGCGCGGGCGGCGCTCAAGACATTGCAAGCCTTAAAGGTAAGAAAGTTGCCGGCCCCCGCGGCACGGTACTGCACCAGCTGCTCGTTGCTGCGCTCGTGAAAAACGGTATGAGCCCCTCGGACGTGGAATTCGTGCCAATGGATATCCCCGCAGCGCTTGCTGCTGTCTCGAGCGGGCAGGTTGAAGCTGCGCTCTTGGCAGCCTCAACCATCATCAAAGCAGAAAGCGCTGGCTGCAAGGTGATTACGACGGCTAAGGGCCTCGTGAATGTCAACCTCGTGATGACGGCTTCTAAGAGCTTTGCCGACAAATATCCCGAAGCACTTCAAAAGGTGGTTGCCACCGAACACGAGGCGCTCAGCTGGATCAAGAATAACTGGAAGAATGCGGTTGCCATTGGCGCCAAGGAGCACGGCATCTCCCTTGAGGATGCTGAGCGCCTTGCAAAATGGTCGAACTACTACAACGCACTCACCAACACCGACATCAAAGGGCTCGAGCTTGACCAGAAGTTCCTCATCGACAACGGCATGATGAGCGCCCCAGTGGATGTGAAGGCCATTGTGCACCCGCTTGCCACACATGAGTAAGGAGTTCACCATGGTGAAAGTGCAAACACCGTTTTCACTACGCGTGCGCGACCCCGAAGGGGTGATCAGCTTTACGCGTGAAAACATCATCGCCTACGCTGGGCTCGATCAGCTGATCGCAAGTGCTGTGGTGATGCGACTACTCTCGAGCGCCTTCTCGGCCCTAACCGAGGATGGGACGCCTTGGCGTCACCAACTACGCATTCTCACCGCATTCGGTGGACGGGGTGTGCACGATGCGCTCGAACTCGTAACACGCGCTGTAACGCGAAATCGCTTCATTTACGACCCAACAGTTGGAAGCGGTCCCGCCACGCCCGAGGGCGGCAAGATGTACTTTGAGGTTTGCTACGGTACACGTGCCTTGGGTTTTCGATTCTCCGAGCGGCTCTTCGACGAGACGTGGCGCGCACGGGTCATAAGCGAGCAAGCAGGTTGCCCGAGCGCTTCCGAGCACGCAGCCTATATGGCCTACAAATACGGCATTGTGGGTGAGCTTCTTTCTGCGCCCGATGCGATTGAATGTCTAGGTGAAGTGGATTGCGCACGGCTTCTCACCTTAAAGCCCAGCGATTAAGGTATGTGCTGCGCGGCTCTCCGTCTTGGAGTCTGCGCAGCGCACTCACGCTCCGACACCTAGAACGATCGCTGATCGTGAACCCGCCGTTTGGCTCACAACTCGGTACGCTTCCCATGCGCAAAACACCATGTTCTGAAAACAATCGAGTCACTCCTGTCACGAGAAATGCCGCTTACGCCATAGCAGATGCCTCGGGCACAGCAGAGCTTCCTCCTTTACCCACCGTTACGCCCATCACCGTGCTCGACGATGGGCTCAAACTTGAGATACCTTTTGACGCCCTTCTTCTCTACCATGGTCGAGACAGTATAGGTGGGCTTGCGCTTGGGTTTCGCCTTCTTGAGTTTGCCTTCAAGCACCTCACGCCCAATGCGCCACCCGAGCGGCGCGAGATCACCTTTGAGACGGGCTTTCCGGGGCCAGGACTACGAGACGCCGTCGAAATGGTGACGCGCGCCGTCACCCGCGGTGCGTTCACCGTGGATGAGCATCCGCCAGCAACCGCCCCAGAAGGCGTCTACGGTCGGATGATCTTTACCGTGGGTGTGGGAACAAAGCGCATCACGCTTCAGTTGGTTGAAGGTGCTCTGCCAACAGAATTCATCACCGTGGGTCGTGCAGTCAAAGCGGGAGGCGCTGATGACGCCCTCAACGCTCGCTGGCGCGCGCTTAAAGAGGCACTTGCACTCGCTGTACTGAGTGCGCCCGATGATGCGCTCTTTGAGCTCATTACCAAACCGTAATGACTCACAAAGCCCGAAGCGCAAAGAGCCCCGCACCTCTCTGAACGAGGCCAGGGCTCTTCTTTCTTATGTGCTTACGTCGCTACTTACTTCTTGATGGCCTTTGTGATGGCATCCGCAGCAACGCGACCGGACGTCAACGCCCAACCCACATTAGCACCCGCGGGGGAGTCATCACCCATCACGCCGCCGACGAGTTCACCCGCAGCATAGAGCCCAGGGATGACCTTACCGTCGGTCTTGATGACGTTGAGGCTATCGTTGGTCATGAGGCCGCCCATCGTCGTGGCAAAGCGAGGCTTCTGCTCAACGATGTAGTACGGGCCCTGAGCCGAAATTTCCGCCTTCATGTACTGCACGGGGCGATCAAAGTCCGCGTCCTTCTTAGCCTTGACGAAGTCGTTATAACGAGCAACCGTGGCCTTGAGGTTGTCAGCGTTCACACCAGCGAGCTTAGCGACCTCTTCAATCGTGGCGCCCTTCACAAAGAGCGGCTTGCTCTTGCCGTTATTGGCAAGGTACTTGTCCGCATCTTCATGCGAGACACCAGTCTCGGGCAGACGCTTGTAGAAGCCTTCCCAAGACTTCTGGTCCATGAACACATAGGCCTGATGGTTCGGGGTTTCCATCATCGGATCCAAGATGTGACGGTTAGAGGCCTTTTCGTTCACAAAGCGCTTACCGTTAACATCAACCAAAATACCCGCTTGGTCAAAGGCACCCACATTGGCATAAATCGTCGACTTGGCAATGCCAGGAGCGACTTCAATACCGTTCGGGTAGCGCTTGCCGTACTGCATGAGCTGGGTCTTGGCGCCAAGCCCCATGGCGAGGTTATGCCCGTCACCCGTGGAAGAAACCGGGCCATAGTAGAGCGCGCTCTTCACCGGCTCAGAGAGCATTTCCTTGTTGTTGCCAAAGCCGCCCGTGGTGAGCAGCGTGGCTTTTGCCTTAATCGTGTACTTGACACCATTGTCGTCAGTGGCTTCCACACCAATCACACGGCCATTTGCGTCCGTGAGCAACTTGTTGACGCGGGTGTTGTAGAAGACCTGAGCGCCGTTGCCAGCGATCACTTCACGCAGGTGCTGCGCCATGGTCTTCGCGCCGCCTTCAAACTCCAGCGCACGGCGATGCGAGTACTCAGCCAAGTACGGCAGATCGTTCGGGACAAACTTCACGCCCACCTTGTCGTGCAACCAGTCAATGGTGGCACCAACGTTATGCGCGTAGAGAGAAATCTTCGCGGGGTCGTTGAGGTTATGGCCGTTTGCCATGAAGTCCTTGATCATCGACTCGGGCGAATCGTCCTTAACACCAAACTCCTTCTGTAGCTTTGAGCCTTGGGCGACAACTTGGCCGCCAGAAATCGCAGCCGCGCCACCAATGTAGGGCATCTTTTCAACAAGGATGACGTTGAGGCCATTCATGCGACCGCGAATCGTCGCGGACATCCCAGAGCCACCACCGCCAACGACCACCATATCGGTCGTGAGCGTCTTCTCACCACCCTTGGCTGCCACAGCAAGCGGCACCAACTTGGCAGGGTCAGCTCCCGCCTGCTTCACCGCATCAGCAACTGCCTTCTTAATAGCGCCCGAGGTGATTGTCGCCCCAGCAACACCATCGATGTTCGGGGACTGACGTTCAACCATACGGCCAGGGAGCACTTCCACAGCCTTGGAGCCAATGCCGAGCGTCTCGCTCTGCTTGGTGACCTTGATATCGGTAATCTTGTCAGCACTGAACGTGACTTCGACCGTCACATCACCGTGGATACCAGGCGCCGTAGCCGTGTAGGTACCCGGCTTGAAGCTAGCAGCCGACGCGGCGCCAGCGCCAACAGCAAAGGTTGCAGCAACGGCAGCAGCCAAAAGTTTCTTCTGAATGGACATAGCTCTTCCTAGAGTAGTCGCTCTCGGACTTGCATTGAGATCCGTCTGAGAGCGTTGAATGGGCCAGAAACAAAGCGACGTGCATGAGAGCGCTAGGGGTATGGTATGTCCCTCAGATGCAGCTTCTGCGCGACGTTGTGCATGATTTTAGAAACTGCCTTCACCCCCAACTACCCCCAAAAGGTGGTGTTCGAGGTTGAGTGGCTCAAGACCTAGGGAAAACGCTAATGCTCTCCTCAAGAATCATGAGGGCGTCTCAGGGCGCGCGTCGATATACTTAAAAAAGCCCTGTCTAGACGCGGAATTTAAAATAGAAAAAAGCACCTCTCGAACAACGTACGCTCGGGCGGCTCGTCTAGACGGTGTTCGTCGAATGCTAAGGCGCATCCGTTCCACTTACTACCTGCTCCTTGTGGAGACTCTTATGGATTTAAATCTATGGTTTGCTGGGCTTGTCGTTATCGGAACGATCTATGCCCTGATCAAGCGCTATGAAACGCGCCTTGTCCTGCTCGCGGCAGGCTTTCTCATGGCCTTTGTGAGCATGAAGCCGATGCTCGCCTTCCAGCAGTTTGATAAGTCCATGACTAACGGCAGCCTCATCATCGCCATCTGTTCGGCGCTGGGCTTTGCCGCAGTCATTTCTTTGACGCGCTGTGACGTGCATCTCGTGGTTTTACTCATGCGACCCTTGAAGCGCTTGGGGCTATTGCTGCTACCAGCGTGCATGGTCGTCACAAGCATCATTTCAACCGCCATTCCTTCCATGGCGGGGCTCTCTGCGGCAGTCGCTCCCACCATGGTGCCCATTCTCGTGCGCTCGGGCTTTCACCCCGCGCTTGCGGCTGCCTCGGTTGGTGCTTCGCTTATGCCCGCTTACCTCAACCCGGGCGTCTCACACAACCCCTTTATTGCTAAGCTCGCCAACATGGAAGTGATGCAATTCATCGGGGCGCACTACACCACCACGCTGACCATGGCAGCCATGAGTATCCTTGGCATTATGCTCAGCTGTCTCTTTTATAAGGACTATCAGAAGGGCAGCTTCACGGATGCCGCGGGCGCTACAACGGGTGAGGACCCAATCGAGCGACCGAACCTACTCTATGCGCTCGCGCCGCTCGTGCCAGTGCTGATTCTTGTCTCGGTTTCGCTTTGGGTACCGAGCTTTAAGATGTCGGTAGCGACCGCCATGTTGATCGGTACGGCTTACGCACTCCTTGTCACTCGTAGCAACCCTGAGGCCGTCACGAAGAAGTTCTTCGAAGGTATGGGCAAGGGCTACGCAAACATCATCGGCATTATCATTGCCGCGGGGGTCTTTGCCGCGGGGCTGCGTGCCTCAGGTTTGATCGACGTTTTCGTCAACTACCTCACCCATGCCAATGAGGTCGCTAAGATCGGCGGAAGTATGGGACCCTTTGTGCTCGCGATCCTCACGGGCTCGGGCGACGCTGCTGCGTTTGCCTTTAACGAAGCCGTCACGCCGCACGCGGAGAAATTCGGTATGACCATCGATGGTCTTGGCTACCTTGCGATGATGGCCGCAGGGATTGGCCGTCAAGCCTCACCCTTGGCGGGTGGCATTATTCTCTTGGCTGGTATCGCGGGGGTCTCCCCCGTCGAAGTGGCCAAGCGCACCGCGCCAGCCTCCATCATCATGCTGGCCGTGCTCTACTTTATCGTGCACTAAACGCGCTTAGCTGCAATTCTCTGAGGGGGCGATCCGCAAGGATCGCCCCCTCATAGTGTGCAAGGCCACAACGACTATTACAGACCTCAATAGCCTTGTACCCAATTGTTGTACTCATCCACAACACGGTTGGCTTTCCTAACAGCCTCTTCGCGGGCATCTCTTAGACCTTTCATGTCCTCGTCTGCAGCTTCAACATAACGCTTAGCCGCTTTGACGTATGCCTCTACCTCCTCCCGATAGCGCTCCGCCTCGTAGCTATCCTTGGAATACGGTGCGTATGGCTTCCTTTTGTCGAATTCTGGGTAGCCAAAACTTAAGTTCGAATCGCTCCCAAGGTACCCATAAGCCTGTGGGCTCCCAATAAGGCAAAGCGTTGCAAGAACAACCACCAATTTATGTGGCATAACCATTTCATCTCTCTAAAACACGTTGCAAATCTTTAACTCGCCACTCACTTGTGCCGAGTCATGGTGATTCCCCCTTGGGCGATCTCATGCATGAGCGTGAGCAACGCCTCACGCTCCTCTGCCGTCATTTCCTTAAGACCGAAGAGGTGGTGGAAAAAAAGCCCATCGTAAGCAAAGGATAGCAACAATCCAAGCGCCTGACCTTCTGGCGTTTCCTTCAACTTATCGAAGTGCTCCCGATACCACTTGGCCACAGGGGCCATATATTTGCGATTCTCTCTGCTCGCAATGACAAGCGGCAATAAGGGCGACTTTCCTTCATCGATTTCGCCAGCGGAAAACTTCCTGTACCAGTTCTCGTAGCCAGCAAGGTAGGGGTTGTGTGCATGCGCCTGTTCATCAACCCGCATTTCTGTGTTCTGCACCTCGTTGAGGTGGCAAGCGTACTCTTCGGCAAGCGCCTCAATAAGGCCACTACGCTCACGGAAATGATAGAGATAATTACCGCGGCTGACGCCCGCTGTTTCACAGACGTTTGCCACTGTCAACCGATCGGTACCCTCCTCGACAATGATCCGTCGGGCAGCGTCAAGAATCCGCTTGCGCGTAAGTCTGCCGTCTGCGCGCGTTGGCCTGCCAGCGGGCTTCTCTTCGGACGCATCGGTCCGTTGCTTTACCTCGGCTTCTTCCGTCATCTTGAGCATCCTCCATCAGTGTGCTGCAGCGAATTCTACCCGAAGGGGTCTCCCGCCCGGACAGGCAGAAAATCCAATCTAGTTAAGGCATTAGTATTTCCCCTAAGGGCATTTCCTTAACTTAGTTTATACAATACGTACTAGTCAAAGTAAAGCCTTTGGTCTACCGAGATCCGAACAACGGACGCTGGCATGCACAGCCCAAGGGCGACCCCGCATCGATTGACTGAAAGGAGATCCAAGACTATGCAAAAACGAGAGTTTCTCAAGAGCGGCCTTGCGGCGCTCGGTGCCATGACGGCGTTCGGGGCACTACCCGCCGCACAGGCTAAGCCGCTGCCCGAGGCAAAGAACATCAAGTGGGATGAGACATGGGATGTCATCATTGTGGGTACGGGCATTGCGGGTACCTGCGCGGGCAATGAGGCGCTCGATCAAGGCGCTAAAAAGGTGCTAATGATTGACAAGATGCCCGTCTTCGGTGGCAACTCCGCGATTACAGGTTTCTGGATTAACGTACCGCGCTCGCCCGAACAGCTGGCTCACGGGATTAAGGATGACTCGGCAGAGCTCTTCTATCAAGACACGGTGAAAGCTGGTCAACACTTCAACGATCCAAAACTCGCCCACGCACTCTGCTTCCAAGCGCTAGAGAGCTTCGAATACATCAAGTCCAAAGGCTGCAAATTCGCCCCCATCCCCTTCATCCAAGGTGGTCACTCCAAGGTCCGTTCACTTGCGCCAGAAGTGGGCGCTGGTATCTCCGTACTAATCCCGCTACACAACGTATTCAAAAAGGCTGGCGGCATCATGCGTGCACGTACCTTTGTCGACGAGGTGATCAAGGATGAATCGGGTCGAGCCATCGGTCTTGCCGTGCGAGAAGACTATGAATTTGACATCAACTCTCGCGATAACGACCTCACCAACAAGAGCGGTGTACGCAAGTACTTACGGGCAGAAAAAGGCATCATCTTCGCGGCGGGCGGCTTCGTGAACGATTGGCGTCTTTGCTCAATCATTGACCCGAAAATTACGAAAGAAACCGAAGGCACGAATCACCCAGGCGCCACAGCGGGCGCGCTCTTTACGCTCATGCGCGCGGGCGGCATCCCCGTGCACATCGACTACATCCAGTGGGGGCCGTGGTGCTCACCTGACGACAAAGGCATTGGTATGGGTGCAGACGTCTGCGATTATCTTAAGCAGTACGGTGCGGCATTCGATCCAAAGACGGGCAAGCGTTGTTTCAACGAGCTTGGCAACCGCACCGACCTCACCAACGACATCTTCAGCTTGAAAAACGAAGACGGCTCTCAGCGCTTTGCAGTCATCATCGCGGATAGTCAATTTGTGCCGAAAGTCTCTATTGAGCGCTACCTCACAAAGTCGCTTAAGTCTGGCACCACCAAAAAGTTTGACACGCTCGAAGCGCTCGCCGCGTTCTATGGGATCCCGCTCGAGCCCCTCAAAGCTGAAATTGCGAAATACAACGGCTGGATCAAAGAGGGCTTGGAATTCGACCCAGAATTCCATCGTCCGCTCAAGCCCAATGAAGGCGTGCTGATGGGCAAGGGACCGTGGTACGGACATCGCCTCACGAGCAAGCTGCACTACACCATGGGCGGCATCAAGATTAACGAGTTTGCGCAAGTAATCGGGCAGAACTTCGAACCGATCCCTGGATTATTCGCGTGTGGTGAGATCACTGGGGGCGTTCACGGCGCGACGCGCCTTGGCGGCAATTCTGTGCTCGATGGCATTGTGTTCGGACGCATTGCGGGTCGCGCAGCCGTCACGGGCAAAGTGGCCTAAGGAGGAACAGAAAATGAAAAAACTATCAGCTTTGATCGTCGTGACGGCACTCTCAACGCTGCTGCTCGGACTGCCAGTCGCGCAAGCCGCTCAAGGGATGGTGCATAAGCATAAGCTCGAGTGCGCAGCCTGCCACAAGAATGGGCCTGGGACTCCCGTGCCAACATCGCAATGCCGCACCTGCCACGCGCAGAGTCAATTCGAGAGCGGCATCGAACTCAAAAACGGAGAAGCCAATCCGCACGTCTCTCTGCACTATGACCCGAACACGGTTGACTGCAACCTCTGCCATCGCGAGCACAAACAGAGCGTCAACTACTGCACGGCCTGTCACGCCGACGGCTTGAAGTTCAAAGTGCCGTAGAGCGCATAGTTGCTTCGCTCAACAAGCCCCTTAAGCAAGGAGTCGCTCAACACTCGGGCGGCTCCTCTCTTTCTCGTCGCGTTTCTTAGCCCTAGCCAAAGGCTCATCATTCATCTGTGCGTCTGCCACAACAACACCTGAACGTCGGCTTCAAGTTCAACCTTTGCGCTCTGCACGGCGTCCATTCTGTGAGACTACACTTTAGGATCGTATTCGCAAGCGGCTACCCGATTCGCTAATGGACGCACAACCTCGGCGTAGGCTGTGCCGCCCTTGCAGGTTTCGGCCGCTGCAAAAGCTCGTGAATCGAGCAGTTGTCAATGTAAAGTAGACTCAAACATCTGTTGGGGATTGTATGAGACTCGCGCGAGGGGCTTGCGGACTGGCTCGACACTACCCGTAGACCTTGTGGCCTGCGAGCCTTGCCAAACCCACTAACTCGGAAATCGTTGTGCATCCTTTCGTATTTCTACGCTTTGCGTACTTGCCCGCGCCCTTGAAACTGACACCAATCGATAAGGTTTTGGCACGCTGAATCAATCACTATCAGAGTCTTTTAGCGATGATAGTGACAACAACCTACTGGAAAAGGACGGCAGCCATGACCGATATTGCTGAACTCAAAAGACGCTGCGCCAATAGCTATTTGAGCAACGACGATCTGTTGCCTACCAAGCAGACCTGGACTTGGTACAACATCTTCGCTTTCTGGATGAGCGATGTGCATAGCGCAGGAGGTTACGTCTTTGCAGGTACACTCTTTTCGCTCGGGCTAACAGGCTGGCAGGTCTTTGTTTCGCTCATCGTGGGCATCCTTATCGTGCAGGTGCTGGCAAACACAATCGGTCGACCAAGTCAACACTACGCCGTCCCCTTCCCCGTGATCAGTCGCATGACATTTGGTGTCATTGGCTCCAACATCTCCTCACTGACCCGCGGCATCATTGCAATTGTCTGGTACGGCATTCAGACCTACTTGGCCTCCACGGCGCTGCTCGTGACCGTGCTTTACTTTTTCCCGAGCCTCGAGGCACACACCAGCGACAATATTTTGGGACTCTCCTCGCTCGGGTGGTGGTGCTTTGTGGCGATGTGGTTCTTCCAAACCGCACTCTTTCTCATGAAGATGGACTTCATCAAGCGCTTCATTGACTGGGCGGGTCCTGCCGTCTACGTGGTGATGGTCGTGCTCATGATTTACATCATCTGGAAAGCGGGCTGGGACAATATCTCCTTCTCACTGCACGAAAAAGAGCTCACCCCAACAGAGAGCTTCTGGAACGTGATCGTGGGCATCTCGCTTATCGTGAGCTACTTTGCCGGCCCCACGCTCAACTACGGCGACTTCTCACAGTACTGCCGAAGCTTAGACGACATGAAGCGCGGCAACTTCTGGGGGCTCCCCATCAATTTCGTCTTCTTCTCCTCGATTGCTGTCATCACCATCTCTGGTACGCCGGCTGTCTTTGGTAAGATGCTCATCGACCCAATTCACGTCATGGGCTACCTCGACACACCCATGGTGGTGCTACTGATGGGCTTTACGCTACTGGTGGCGACAATCGGCGTCAACATTGTCGCAAACTTCGTTTCCGCCGCCTTTGACATCAGTAACGTATTCCCGAAAGTGATCACTTGGCGTCGCGGCGGCTTGATTGCGGCCGTAATCTCCGTCGTGATCCTCCCCTGGAACCTATTCAACTCGCCTGAAACCATCCACTACACCATCGATGTGCTCGCTGGGTTGCTCGGGCCGCTCTACGGGGTGATCATCGTCGACTACTACCTTGTCAAGCGCGAACACATCGATGTGGTTTCGCTCTACGATCCGACCCCGAACGGGCATTACTGGTACACCAAGGGCTTCAACCTCGTCTCCATCAGCAGCGTGCTCTTTGGCGGCTTAGTAAGCGCCATTGCGTTTCTCTCGCCTGATGGCTGGGGCGTGTCGAATTTCTCATTCTTTATCGGTATGGCAGCGGCCACGTTGCTCTATATCGGGCTCAATATGAAAACGATTTTTGAACATTAAGCTAAAGCACTCGCGGCTTTGGGATTCCGCCGACGAGCGCTCCCCGTGACAGAGCGGGAAATTCATGAGGACAAATCCCAACACTTTGCCCGAGCACACTGTGCTCGGGCGCTTTTTTCTTGCAGGCTATATTGCCGCTCAGAGGCCATCTTTGAGGATTTCGTAGCGACGCATCAGCTCCGTCATCACGAGGCTAAAGAGCGCCATAACGGGGAAAAAGAAAGTGCCATTGACGAGCTGAAAAGCGTGATCTACATCGAGCCTACCACCCGTGATGCCCTGCTGCGGGAAACCGAGCGCCTGATAGAGCTGCGCGATGCCACAAAGAAACCCCTGGTGATGCCAGAGCGGCGTATTGAAGAAAAGCAACCCCAGGCCAAAAATCAACAAGCCCGAAAAGCCAATGGCCGTTGCAGCGCGAAATCGATTATCGAGCCGGCGCTTGGCATAGCCAAAAAGCGCGGCTAAATAGAGCACCGCGCCCAACACCCCCACGGCCATATCTACACCGATGATTTCTGCTAGCGATAGTCCTCCTACTACGCTGAAGAGCAATCCAAGCAGAAACGCGCCATATCCTCCCGCATATAACACTCCGAGAAGCATCCGCCTTGTCTCCCTAGCTTCAAAATCTCGATAGTTCTCTCATTGTTGCCGAGCGCCAAGCGCTACTGCACAAGCAAAATTAACTTAACAGGGCAAAAGAATAACTGTCAATGCGAGCCTTGTCTTACGCCATAAGGCGTGCCGAGCACGGCCATTCGTCTTAAGCCGCGCCTATTCAAGCGCCAGAGAGGCGTTTAGAGCAGATGGTGAAATGTGAGGAATTGTTTTTGCGAGAGAAGCTGAATGCCTCTCTCGCGAAAAACATCAATGCTGAGGAATGAAGGCCGCGGGAAACCCAGCCAATTAGCTTTGCAAAGACTGAATGCGGCGGCGATAGACAAGGGGTGAGGCGCCAAACCACTTGTAGCATTTACGGGAAAAATTGCTGAGCTCAGAAAAGCCCACGCTATAGGCAATTTCTGTGATGCTCATCTGGGTGTGGGCAAGTGCATCGTGGGCGACCTGTCGGCGATACCGCTCGTAGACGTCAGCAAAAAGTGTCCCCTCCGCCTCGAGTCGACGCTGCAGCGTGCGCGGAGAAATGTTGAGACGCTTAGCCACCGTTTCAATCTTGACGCGCTCCCCCTCTTCAAGAAGGGCGTGAATCTCTTCCTCAACGCGCACGCAATAAGAGTTACGGTGCACTTTGATGAGGTAATTTTTCACTACACGTTCATTGGCCTCCCGCAGCACCGCATTGGCCGAGGCATAAGGCTCAATCGTGTCGTTATAGGCATAGGCGATGCCGTTAGGGAGCGTTGCACCACATTGAATCTCACAGCCAAAGTACTGCTTGAGGCGCTCCATCTCCTCGGGTGTCCATCCAGCGTAAGAAAGCGTCACGTAGAGCGGCGTGACGCGGCGCTGCGCTAGCGAATTCGCCTGGCGCGCGATGAGCGCGATCAGCGCCAATATGGCCGAGCTGTGCGTCTCCGTGCCGTGAAGCGTACGAATGGTGATTTTCGTGCCCGCTTTATCATGCAAAAGGGCGATATCCATCGTAGAGCTGATGACTTTGCAGTAAATCGTCACGAGGTCAAGCACTTGGGCGAGCGAATGGCTCGTAATGATCGCAAGCCCCAACCCATGTAGCGCAGAGACTTGCATTTCAGCGCCACAGCGCAAGCCAAAGAGGTTATCGCCCGTGGCTTTAATAATCTGCTCCCAGAAGTTGCGCACACTCACCGCGGGGTAGCGCGCCTCCGGCACTGAAAGCAGCGCCGTATTCATCATCGCACGCTTCATCAACTCGTCGGGATCCACGCCATAACCACGGGCCGTCTGTCCAATGGAACGCACCCAACTCGCAAGAATACTGTCGCCAAGCGGAAGCACCTCTTCTTCGTTGGGCTCCGTTGATTGGAAATCACGCACCAGCGTTTCTTCGTACATCCTTTCTGCTCCGTATCGATTGGTGTACCGTTGCTTTCGTCTATTGGGCTGCATGGCTGCGCACTAAAGCGCTTAACCACGCGGCAGAACACCTAGGTAGACGTCGGGCGGAATGTTCATTTTACGAACTTTCCGCCCGACCAGCTTGGTGGAGATGAGTTCAGTTACATCTTAATTATCGTAAACCACACCCTTTTCCTTAACGACACGCGTTCCCGCCTTGCCTGCGAGGATCAGATCAATCTGATCGAGCGCGCCGATCACTGCCGTGCGACCCGTGGCTTCCACGAAACGGCAAGCGGCCTCGATCTTCGGACCCATGCTACCCTTGGCAAAGCCAAAAGCACGAAGACTTTCAGGATCGGCCTGCGCAATACGCTTCTGCTCGGGGGTGCCCCACCCAACATAAGCGCCGTTAACGTCTGTGGCGATCACAAAGAGATCGGCTTCAATGCTCGAGGCTAGAAGCGAGCTCGCCAAGTCCTTATCGATGACAGCCTCAGCGCCCAAGAGTTGCCCGTCCTTAAAGAACGTCGGAATCCCACCGCCGCCACAGCAGATGGTGATGTAGCCCGCCTCAACCAGCGTCTTCAAGGGTTTCAGCCCCCAAATACGCTTGGGCTGTGGAGAGGCCACCACACGGCGGTACTTGTCGTTATCTTGCGCAATGGTCCAGCCTTTTTCCGCGGCAAGTTTCTCAGCTTCTTCCTTGGTATAGACCGGTCCCACGGGCTTCGTGGGGTTTTTAAACGCAGGGTCTTCTGGGTCGACCTCGGTCTGCGTGAGCACGTTCACGAGCGAAGCAGACGACGGCACAAAGCTCGCAAGCTCCTGCTGAATCATGTAGCCAATCATGCCAAGGGACTCCGCACCAATGACATCGAGCGGGTACATCGGCACCTTCTTATAAGCATCGTTTTGCAAGGCGATGAGACCGACCTGTGGGCCATTGCCGTGCGTGACGATGAGCTGGTTGCCTTCGTAGGCCTTGGCGATTTGTTCGCAGGCAAGGCGCACGTTAGCACGTTGGTTTTCGCATGTCATTGGCTCACCGCGCTTCAAAAGGGCGTTGCCGCCAAGAGCAATCACGAGACGCATGTTGAAATTCCTTCTTTGAAAATTCTTTGGTTGGGAGTGAGGGCGAGGCATCCCTGCCTCGAACCCTCAAGCAGCCACCCGCCAAGTCGACACTGGATTCGACCCCCGCCGAGACCCTGTCCGAAAGACTTTCGTGCCTGGCGGGTGCTGCCGCAGGTTAGTTAACGCCGACCACTGCAGCGAGCAGTGCCATACGGAGCGCCACCGAGAAGCCGATCGCGCGGAAGTAGAGCTGGTGTTCGGTGTTGTCAATGCCGAAATCAAATTCACCAGGGTTGCGCGGCAGCGAGTGATGCACGCCCACGGTCTTGCCGGTCTTGGCCTTGATGTTCTTGAGCATGTCAAGGCTCACGTAGTAGTTGGCCATCTTCTTTTCGAAGTCAGCGCGGTTCGGATCGTCCTTCTTGACGGAGCAACCCGGCAAGTAGATGAGATCCACGTTGGTGTCCGCGTAGAGCTCTTCGTTCTGAGCACGCGTCAGGTCAAAGTGCTCTTCAAAGTTCGCCCCCATCGCTTTGAGCTTTTCACGCACGATTTCCGGCGTGCGCAACTCACTCGTACCCGTATAGATAATCTTGGCCCCCATCGCAGCGAGCGCGAGCGCAAAGGACTGACCCGAGCGAGCACGCGAGAGGTCCGGCGTTGCGATCGCAACCGTCACCTTGCTCAAATCACCAAAGGCACGCCAGCAGGTATAGGAGTCCAAGAGCCCCTGTGTGGGGTGCGTGACATGACCGTAGCCGCCGGAAATCACCGGTGCGCAGTGCCCTTCGATTTCTTTGAGCGCGCCGAGTGCTTCCACGTCGTTGGGGTGACGCATCACGATGACGTCCGCGTATTCACTCGTCACACGCAAGCTGTCGGCCAAGCTTTCATTCTTCGCCACGGAGCTGTTGTGCGTCGGGTCCGCCTCAGTAATCACCGAGCCGCCCAAACGGTGCATCGCGTTTTCATGCGAGCAGCGCGTACGGGTCGAAGGTTGGAAAAAGAGCGTGTAGAGAACCTTGCCTTCCAGCAGGTTCGTACCCGTGCGCATGAAGGGTTCAAGCATTTCCGCCGCCTGATAGAGGCTTAGGATTTCCTCACGCTTGAAGTCATCCAAGAACGTGATGTTACGGCCGCGCATATGCGTGGCGTCGAGCACTTCGCGGATATCGCGGGCTTTGAAATTGAGATCGAGTGCCATGGTTGTGGCTCCTATGTTGTGTCTTTGAAAGGTGAGCAGTTAGATTTCCACGTCGCGGTGGCAATCCTTCGAGTAGATGTAGCTGAAGGGCTCGCGGCCAATGCCGTAGCCAGCCTGCACGGAGAAGGCACCCATCCAGATGAAGTCTTCGCGCTTGACAGGGATCCACTCATCGTCGAGCAGATACATCCCTTCGCCCTCGTAGATGTAAGCGCCGTGCTCCTGCACATGCGTCTCGCAGATGTTGTGGCTGGCACCCGGATCAAAGGAGAGGATGTGCATGTTCATGTCGAACGCTTCGTTGATCGGCAGGAAATCCTTCACATGCACGTTGGCCATGCCGTCGTAGTCGCGGAACGCCACGTCGTTGATGTTGCCAAAGACGGCCCAGGGCTGAAGTCCCTTCGGATGCGGCACATAGCGCTGCTTATAGAGCAGAATGCGGCCTTCTTTGCCGTTGACGTTCTTAAAGCCAATACCAACGCCCGCAGGTGCATAGGCGTAACCACCCTGCTTGAGAACCTGGGATTCGGAACCCACGGTGACCTCGAGCTCGATGCAACCATCGAGCACGTAGAGGAAACTTTCTTCGTGGCAGGCCGTAGCATAGGGGTATTCCGTGTGAGCCGTTGCACCCAATTTACCAATGAGCTGCACAAAGCCAGCACCCATCTTTGGGGTGCAGAGAATCGTCATCACGGCGTCTTTGATGCCGGGGATCACATTCGTGACACGTCCCTGCGGGGTGATGATGGCGTAGCTGTCGCGCTTAACGACAGAGCGATTAGAAAGCAGATCTGAAGGATAACCAGGCATACTTTTTCTCCGTAAAACCTTGACTGAGTGAGAGTGAAAGTGCGTCACAGCACCCCGCTCCGTTGAGATCTACTATAGAAGTTCAAAGCCACTCTCCTTCTGCCCTCACTGCCATCTGCTTGTCATTTGACGCCACATAATGAAGTGCTTTACTGACCACGCTCCGTACATTGGGCACGGGGCGCGGATTGCACCATCGTAGAGTACACCCGCACGCCATATGTTAAAAAGCTTTTCCGAGAGGAGCTACCCAACAGCACAGCAGCGGAACTAGAGCAGTCAAATCGCTGGCGTCATTTGCAGAGTGAGGTTTTAAGAGAGGGGACGGAGCGCCGTGACAAATCTTTGGCACCAAATGCAAAATGAGTTACGTCGCGCGCCGCACATTCAACGAGCGCAAAAACGACTTCGCCCAAAGCCGCTTGCTGTAGCGCCTTTGGGCGAAACTGTTGGTATTGAAGAGTCCTTCTGGATGCTGCGTCGCGCGAGCGACTCGCACTACGCGACGCAGAGCTTCTCGCAAGACTTAGTTATTAAAGCGCTTATGTTCAATGCGCCGGCCGATGGGTTTACCTTCAAAGCCCTTTTCAAGCGAGTAGACCAAGTGCCCGCGCACAAACGTATGCGTAATGCGGCAATCGACCTGACGGCCTTCGTAGGCCGTGAACTTGTTCTTGTAGTAGAGCGTCTCAGGCGTAATCGTGTAGGACTGATTGGGATCGATGAGCACAAGATCCGCATCAAACCCTGGGGCGATTTCGCCCTTACCCGTCATACGGAAACGCTGCGCGGCGTTCGTCGAGAGCGCCTTGGCAAGAATCACGGGGCTGATATGGCGCTTGAGTACCGCCTCATCAAACATCGCGTCCATGCAGTTCTGCGCGGCTGAGATCCCACCCCAAGCCTTAAAGGCGTTCGGGTCGCTCTTGAGATCCGGCGTGCAGGGCGAGTGGTCCGAGACCAGCATCTGCACTTCACCCTTGGCGAGCTTGTCCCAATTCTGCTTTTGGTGCACGCGGTCACGAATGGGTGGCGAGCACTTGGCCTTGGGACCAATCGCGTCGAGATCTTCTGTGGCAAGCAGGAAGTAGTGCGGGCAGCTCTCAAAGCTCGCGTTCTGCCCAGCGTCAATCGCTTTTTGCACTTCGTCCATCACTTCCGTGCAGGAACAATGGGCGATATGGATGCGGCAACCCGCTTCTTTGGCGATCATGAGCACACGGCGTGCGGCTTCTAGTTCGGTGAAGATGGGACGCGTGGCCACGTAGTCGGAGACCTTGGTGAGCCCCGCCTCTTTGGCTGCGCGCCCGAGGCCATCCGTAATGGAGGCGTTTTCGCAGTGCACAACGAGAATACCGTCGTGCTTAGCGATTTCTTTGCAGCCCTGGTAGAGCTCAAAGTCGGTCACGTTCTTAAAGTCACCGGGCTTACCTGACCCACACGTTGCCACAAAGGCCTTGTAGGCGTAGACACCCTCTTCGGCCATGGGACCGATGTCAGCGAGATTCCAGGGAACGAGCCCACCCATGGGGCTATAGTCCACCCAGCACTGATCTTTGGCTGCCTCAAGTTTGAGCTTGAGCGTTTCCACATTGGTCGTGGCGGGCACGGTGTTGAGCGGCATTTCCACAAAGCTCGTGATACCGCCTGCCGCCATGGCCTGCGTGCCGGTCCAGTAGCCTTCCCACTCGGTGCGACCCGGCTCACTAATGTGCATATGCGGGTCCACCATCCCTGGCATGACGTACTTGCCGCTCGCGCAGACCACCTGATCAGCGCCTTCGAGGTCACGGCCGATTTCGGCGATACGGCCATCTTTAACGCCGATATCGAGTTTTTCGACACGGTCAGCAAGAACCACTTGCCCACCTTTGATGATCAAATCGAATTTCATGGTTTCCACCTCCATTCAATCAAGCAATATTAAAGGCCTGCTGGATGTAGAGCGCTGCCGAGGCGATCACACCAAGGATCAGCATGAGCGGCGTGTAAAAGCGCAACCACTTGAAGAAGTCCACCTTGGCAATCACGAGCGTTGCCACAAAGAAGCCCGAGGTCGGGAAGAAGATGTCGGTGAGCTGTCCACCCCAAGCATTGGCGCTAACCACCGTCTGCTGAGAAATATCCAGAAGCGAAGCCAACGGAGAGAGCACCGGCATCGTGAGCACCGTGAGCGCCGTAGCACCCGGGATCAAGAAGTTGAAGATCGACTGTTCCCAGAAGATGCCGATAGCCGAAACCGCGGGCGGCAGCGACGCGAGCGCATTCGAGAGGAAGAAGACGATCGTATCCGTAATGTTACCCTTGTCCATCACCACCGCAATGGCGCTTGCAACACCGCAGAGCAGTGCGCCAACCATCAAGTCACGCATACCGGCATTGATATCGTCGCAGATCTGCTGCGGCCCCTTGCCAGCGATCGCAGAAGAAACAATACCGATAAAGAGGAAGAGACCACCAATTTCCTTAAAGCCCAAACCGCGCGAGAGGATCAGATAAATCGCAATCGGAAAGAGCACCAAGAGCGAGCACCCAGCCCAAATCTGACGCTGCGTGAAGGTAAGATCCTTCTTGTCGCCCTGCTCAGCGAGGAGCTCGGCCTTGATTTCATTGTCGGTATCGTACGTCAGCGAGGCCGTGGGGTTTTTCTTCACGCGACTCGCGTAGATCATCACATAGGCAATCGCCACCACGATCACGAGCACCAACACGCCAGCGCGGAAGGCAGAGCCCGAGAACATCGGGATCTGAGCAATCACTTGCCCCATACCCACAGAACCAGGAATCGTAATGCCGAACGTAAACCCAAGGCACGGCCCAAGAAGCGCCACAGCAGTAGCGGTCATGCCGTCATAGCCTAGCCGATAAAAGAGCGGGAGGAACACTGGGAGGTACGCAAGCGAGAGCTCCGGCACCCCGATGAACGCCGCAAGCAACGAGAGCACCACCATCAGAATCGGTGCTACCAAGAAGCTACTCGAGCCCACTGCGCGAGAGAGGCGCTGAACGCCGAGGTCAATCAGCCCAGCACGCTTGATCAGGCCCATACACGCGCCCACCATGAAGGTGAGGAACACAATGCCGCTAGCACGTTCCAAACCTGCCGGCACAGCCGTGATCAGATCCATCAGGCCTACCGGGGATTGAGCCACTTCTTTATAGGTGCCTGCAACCACCAAATTCTGCATACCATGCGCGGTCTGCATCATCTGCCGCTCGTAATTACCCGCTGGCACGATGTACGTAAGCGCAGCCATCACGAGGATGAAGCATGCCAGAACAATGTAAATGTCTGGCATCTTGAAGCCTTTCTTCTTTTGCTGAACGTTGTTCTTCTCTGTCATTTTGAATTCCTTTGGCTAAGCACGGTTGAGCAAGGTGCGCTGCCGAGATCTCTCCCTAGCGTTCAGGCTGCGACCGCGAGTGGGTCTTTGCCACGCTTGCGGTCGCAGTCACTGAACTTAGGTGCCGTTAATTAACGCCGACCACTGCAGCGAGCAGTGCCATACGTAGCGCTACCGAGAAGCCGATCGCGCGGAAGTAGAGCTGGTGTTCGGTGTTGTCAATGCCGAAATCAAATTCACCAGGGTTGCGCGGCAGCGAGTGATGCACGCCCACGGTCTTGCCGGTCTTGGCCTTGATGTTCTTGAGCATGTCAAGGCTCACGTAGTAGTTGGCCATCTTCTTTTCGAAGTCAGCGCGGTTCGGATCGTCCTTCTTGACGGAGCAACCCGGCAAGTAGATGAGATCCACGTTGGTGTCCGCGTAGAGCTCTTCGTTCTGAGCACGCGTCAGGTCAAAGTGCTCTTCAAAGTTCGCCCCCATCGCTTTGAGCTTTTCACGCACGATTTCCGGCGTGCGCAACTCACTCGTACCCGTATAGATAATCTTGGCCCCCATCGCAGCGAGCGCGAGCGCAAAGGACTGACCCGAGCGAGCACGCGAGAGGTCCGGCGTTGCGATCGCAACCGTCACCTTGCTCAAATCACCAAAGGCACGCCAGCAGGTATAGGAGTCCAAGAGCCCCTGTGTGGGGTGCGTGACATGACCGTAGCCGCCGGAAATCACCGGTGCGCAGTGCCCTTCGATTTCTTTGAGCGCGCCGAGTGCTTCCACGTCGTTGGGGTGACGCATCACGATGACGTCCGCGTATTCACTCGTCACACGCAAGCTGTCGGCCAAGCTTTCATTCTTCGCCACGGAGCTGTTGTGCGTCGGGTCCGCCTCAGTAATCACCGAGCCGCCCAAACGGTGCATCGCGTTTTCATGCGAGCAGCGCGTACGGGTCGAAGGTTGGAAAAAGAGCGTGTAGAGAACCTTGCCTTCCAGCAGGTTCGTACCCGTGCGCATGAAGGGTTCAAGCATTTCCGCCGCCTGATAGAGGCTTAGGATTTCCTCACGCTTGAAGTCATCCAAGAACGTGATGTTACGGCCGCGCATATGCGTGGCGTCGAGCACTTCGCGGATATCGCGGGCTTTGAAATTGAGATCGAGTGCCATGGTTGTGGCTCCTATGTTGTGTCTTTGAAAGGTGAGCAGTTAGATTTCCACGTCGCGGTGGCAATCCTTCGAGTAGATGTAGCTGAAGGGCTCGCGGCCAATGCCGTAGCCAGCCTGCACGGAGAAGGCACCCATCCAGATGAAGTCTTCGCGCTTGACAGGGATCCACTCATCGTCGAGCAGATACATCCCTTCGCCCTCGTAGATGTAAGCGCCGTGCTCCTGCACATGCGTCTCGCAGATGTTGTGGCTGGCACCCGGATCAAAGGAGAGGATGTGCATGTTCATGTCGAACGCTTCGTTGATCGGCAGGAAATCCTTCACATGCACGTTGGCCATGCCGTCGTAGTCGCGGAACGCCACGTCGTTGATGTTGCCAAAGACGGCCCAGGGCTGAAGTCCCTTCGGATGCGGCACATAGCGCTGCTTATAGAGCAGAATGCGGCCTTCTTTGCCGTTGACGTTCTTAAAGCCAATACCAACGCCCGCAGGTGCATAGGCGTAACCACCCTGCTTGAGAACCTGGGATTCGGAACCCACGGTGACCTCGAGCTCGATGCAACCATCGAGCACGTAGAGGAAACTTTCTTCGTGGCAGGCCGTAGCATAGGGGTATTCCGTGTGAGCCGTTGCACCCAATTTACCAATGAGCTGCACAAAGCCAGCACCCATCTTTGGGGTGCAGAGAATCGTCATCACGGCGTCTTTGATGCCGGGGATCACATTCGTGACACGTCCCTGCGGGGTGATGATGGCGTAGCT
>OOBP01000140.1_pt1 | contig 91797 bp, 91 predicted proteins | sample 1671681 | NCBI WGS metagenome assembly OOBP01 (sample SAMN06348181, study PRJEB24527) | human gut metagenome
ACCGGCGGATCAACTCCGTGCTCCGGTTTGGCGGTGCGGATGAACAGCCCCAGGATCCGGAGCAGCCCGCCGACCCCGACTATGAGAAGTGGAAGTCCTACATGGCCCGCTGGGAGGCAGAGAAGGCCTCCCTGCCCGTGAGCGGCTGGGCAAAAGAGAAACTGGATGAGGCGGTGGCCATGGGCATCACCGACGGAACCAGGCCCCAGGCCCCGGCTACCCGCCAGGAGGTGGCGCTGATGGTGCGGGCGGGGAATGTATAAGTGAGTCCGTAAAGGGGAAGCACTGTTCCACCACCTTTTCCACCACCAATTCCACCGAAAACCACTAAAAACGGATTTTTACACGGCGGGTTGCACAGAACAAAAAACCCCCGAAACCCTTGATTTACAAGGATTTCGGGGGTTTTTATTATGGAGCAGGTGAGGGGAATCGAACCCCCGTGTTCAGCTTGGGAAGCTGACATTCTGCCATTGAACTACACCTGCAGATTCAGTTCTTTCCTACTGTAACACAAAACCCACTGGAATGCAAGGGGAAATTTGCGGCGGAAAAGTGGGATACATAATATCAGAAGCGGTAAACCCACCGGAGCGGCAGGCTCAGCTTCCGTCAGATTGCAGATACACAAACTCGCCAAAAAAGTTATAGATTCACAAAATAATGACATTTTTTATAACATATAAGAAAAAATACACAAGGAAAGGGTGGAAAGTATAGTGAAAATTGCCCTTGTTTCGGGGGCGTGTATTAGTTACAATGTGGTAACAAAAGTAACAACCCGTTGCTTTTGATGTCATAATTGTTGACATAATTTTGTAACCATAGGAGTGAAGACAATGACACGAAAGCTGTCTTCGTTGCTGCTGAGCGCCTTTGCCTTGCTTCTCCTGATGGGTGCCGGAGTGGAGCAGGACTCCACAGATGGTACCTCAACCTCCAGTGGGCTTACGGTGGCCCAGCTGTCTGAGCGCAGCAAAACATCGGATCAGGAAGCAGATCAGGCGCAGGCTGTGCCCGCCGCGGCGGGCCAGAGCGTCCTGACTCTGGCTGAGGATAAGGATCGCACCCTGACCGTCAACGGTCAGGCGGTCTCCTCGGAAGTGAGCAAGACTCAGCGCAACGGAACGACTTATGTCGCTCTGGCATCCATGGCGAAGGAGCTGGACCCCACTGTGAACGTACAGTGGAACGCCGGCAGCCAGACGGTGACCATCACCAGCGGGAAGCTGAACCTCAGCGCCCAGGTGGGTCAGCTGTATCTGGTGGCCAACGGCCGCTACCTCTACATCCCCGAGGGGGTGCAGGCGGTGAACGGCCAGGTGACGGTCCCCCTGTCCGTGGTGACGGAGGCCTTCGGCGCGACCCTGAGCTGGAACGTCTCCACCGGTGTGGTGGCCGTGACCCGGGGCAGCGGAGGGATTCAGTCCGGTGAGCAGTATTATAACAGCGACGACCTGTTCTGGCTCTCCCGGGTGATCTACGCCGAGAGCGGCAATCAGCCTCTGGAGGGCCAGATGGCGGTGGGCAACGTGATCCTCAACCGGGTCAGCAGCCCCATCTTCCCCAACAGCATCCTGGGGGTGCTGTCCCAGAAGAATCAGTTTACCACCTATCAGTCCGGCCGCCTGGCCAACCGCACCCCCAACGCTTCCAGCGTCATCGCTGCCAAGCTGGTGCTGGACGGCGGCGTGGTGGAGGAGACCGAAGGCGCGATGTACTTCGATTCCACCCCCAACAGCTGGGCTTCTCGGAACAAGACCTGCGTGGCGGTCATCGGCGGCCACCGGTTCTATGCCTGAGACAACAATCTGCAATGAAATGGCTTCGGCCTGCGGCCCTATCCGGTTTTTTCGGATAGGGCCGCTTTTTTATAAGGCGGCAAACCGTGAAAAATCAGGGTTTGTGAATTTTAGGGCTTTCTTTTTTGCATATTCATGTATATAATATGCTTGTGTGAATATGGCACCATGACAGCCTTTCATCTTACGGAGGAACGACTATGACCAGAAGTGACGCCCGCGAAATCGCGGTGCATATGATTTTTTCCCTGGGCTTCGGCACGCAGAGCGCCGAGGACGTGCTGGAGAGCGAGCTCAACCATGAGCGCTTTACCCAGCTGGGGGAGGAGAGCGCCCTCTACTCCCAGTATCCCAACGAGAAGCAGGAGCAGTATATCCGGGACCTGGTAAAGGGTGTGTTTGCCCACGGGCCTGAGTTGGACGACTACATCGCCCGCTATGCCGTGGGCTGGTCCTTTGCCCGCATCCCCCGCATGGCGGCGGCCATTATGCGTACCGCCATGTACGAGGTCCTGTACATGCCCGGCGTCCCCAACGCCGCTGCCATCAACGCGGCGGTGGAGATGACCAAGAAGTATGAGCCCCAGGAAGTGGCCGCCTTTGTCAACGGCATCCTGGGCACCTTTGTCCGCACTGAGTTTCAGGATACCCCGCCCAAGCCTGAGAAGCAGGCCCAGGCGGAGCCCACTTCCGAGGAGGGTTAAGGACCATGGGGGTCTTGGGCCTGGATACCAGCAACTATACCACCTCAGCGGCGGTATTTGACGGGGAGCAGGGAGACAACCGTGGGCGCTTGCTGGACGTACGGCCGGGCGAGCTGGGCCTGCGCCAGAGCGACGCCCTGTTCCAGCACGTCAAGCGTCTGCCCGGCCAGCTGGAGCAGCTGAAGGAGCAGGGCCTGCTGAAGGATCTTCAGGCGGTGGGCGCCAGCACCCGTCCCCGGGCGGTGGAGGGCTCCTACATGCCCTGCTTCCTGGCGGGAGCTTCCCTGGGCCAGTCGATGGCCTACGCCCTGGGGGTGCCCTTCTTTGCCTTCTCCCACCAGCAGGGACACCTGGCCGCGGCGGCCTGGGCCGCCGGACGGCTGGAGCTGCTGGACGGCCCCTTCCTGGCCTGGCATCTGTCGGGCGGGACCACTGAGCTGCTGCTGGCCCAGCCGGACCAGCAGGGGATCGCCGTGACGGCGGAGATTCTGGGCGGCACCAGCGACATCTCCGCCGGGCAGCTGCTGGACCGTACCGGAGTGCTCATGGGACTGGACTTTCCCGCCGGGAAGGCTCTGGACCAGCTCAGCACTCAGGCCCAGAAGCGGACCTCCTTTGCCGTAAAAGTGCGAGACTGCGCCTTCTCCCTGTCGGGAATGGAAAACAAGGTCAAGCAGATGCTGGAGCGGGGAGAGCCCAAGGAGGAAATCGCCTGGTTTGCCCAGGAGACGGTGTGCCAGGCGGTGAGCCGTGCCACCCAGCAGGCCCTGGAGCGCCATCCCGGCCTGCCTGTGCTGTGCTCGGGAGGCGTGGCCTCCAACCGGCGGCTGCGCCAGGTGCTGCAGGAGAGTTTTCAGGCGGTCTTTGCGCCCCCCCAATTTTCCACCGACAACGCCATGGGCACCGCGGTGCTCACCTGGCGGGCCTTGCAGCGGGAGGAACTGGCGTGAGAGGGGAACAGACCGTCCTCACCCCCAGCCAGGTGGGTCAGTACCTGAAAGGGCTCATGGACCGGGACCGGCTGCTGTCCGGCCTGCTGGTGCGGGGTGAGCTATCAAACTATAAAATGTACCCCTCAGGGCACCACTATTTTACCCTGAAGGATGCAGGCGGCGCCCTGCGCTGCGTCATGTTTCGGGGGGATGCGGCATCTCTGCGCTTCCGGCCCCAAAACGGAATGCAGGTCATTGCCGCGGGACGGGTCACCGTCTTTCCCCGGGATGGACAGTATCAGCTCTACTGTGTCCGCCTGACCCCGGAGGGGGCAGGGGACCTGTTTGTGGCCTTCGAGCAGATGAAGGAACGTCTGCTGCGGGAGGGCCTGTTTGCAGGGGAGCACAAAAAGCCCCTGCCCAGAGTGCCCCAGCGCATCGCCCTCATCACCTCCCCAGTCGGGGCGGCGGTGCGGGATATGCTGCGCATCCTGGGGGCCCGGTGGCCCATGGCCCAGGTACGGGTGCTTCCCGTGCGGGTCCAGGGGGAGGGAGCGGCGGAAGAGATCGCCGCGGCCATCCGCTGGGCCAATTACCACGAGGTGGCTGACCTCATCATCACCGGCCGGGGCGGCGGCTCCATGGAGGACCTGTGGGCCTTCAACGAGGAGTGTGTGGCCCGGGCGGTGTACGATTCCAAAATTCCGGTGATTTCCGCCGTGGGCCACGAGCCCGATGTGACCATCGCCGACTTTGTGTCCGACCTGCGGGCGGCCACCCCGTCCAACGCCGCCGAGCTGGCGGTGCCCGACCAGAACGAGGTGTACTCCGTCCTGCTGGGCCAGAAAAACCGCCTGGAGCAGAGCATGACCCGACGGCTTACCCTGAGCCGTCAGGCCCTGGACCGGTTGGCAAAGAGCCGGGTCATGACCGACCCCAAGACCTATTTTCAGGATAAGCGCATCCTGCTGGATTACCTCAGCCGGCGGCTGAGCCAAGGCTTGGCGGCCAGCGTGGCAGGGGAGCGGCAGCGGTTTACCCGCCTGGCCGCCTCTTTGGACGCCCTGAGTCCCCTGAAGGTGTTGGGTCGCGGCTACGCCATCGCCCGGAAAGAGGACGGCCAGGTCATTTCTCAGGTGGCCCAGGCGGTCCCGGGGGAACACTTTACCTTGCGCCTGTCCGACGGTAGCGTGCCCTGCCGTGTGGAACAGTTTGACGACCAGTAAGAAAGGAAGGTTCAACCATGGCCAAGAAAAAAATGGACTTTCAGCAGTCCATGACCCGGCTGGAGGAGATCGTCTCCCTGCTGGAGCGGGGCGACGCCCCGTTGGAGCAGGCCATGAGCCTGTTTGAAGAGGGGGCGGGTATCCTGCGCCAGTGTACCGCCATGCTGGACGAGGCGGAGCAGAAGGTAACGCTGCTCACCGCCGGAGAGGACGGCCAGCCCCAGGAGCGCCCCTTTGAGGAGGATACCCAATGATGGAAATGGAGCAAGCGGCCTTCTCCCGCCGCATGGAGGAGGACTGCCGACTGGTGGAACAGGCTCTGCGGGAGCGGATGGGCCAGGTGGAGCGCTACGCCGACCTGGCCGAGGCCATGGAGTACTCCCTCATGGCAGGGGGCAAGCGCATCCGGCCCATTCTGGTGCTGGAGAGCTGCCGCATGTGCGGAGGTGACCCGGCCCAGGCCATGGACTTTGCCTGCGCCCTGGAGATGGTCCACACCTATTCTCTCATTCACGACGACCTGCCCGCCATGGACAACGACGATCTGCGCCGGGGCCGTCCCACCAACCACAAGGTGTACGGCGAAGCCACCGCCATTCTGGCGGGCGACGCCCTGCTGACCCACGCCTTTTCCGTCCTGACCCGTGCGCCCCTCCCGCCTGAGCGGGTGGCGGCGGCAGTGGCCGTCCTGGCGGGCGCGGCCGGACCCAACGGCATGGCCGGCGGTCAGGCTTTGGACATGGCAGGGGAGGGCCGGGGCCTGACCCGGTCCGAACTGGAGCAGCTGCAGCAGCTGAAAACCGGAGCTCTCATCCAGGCCGCCGTGGAGCTGGGCTGCATTGCCGCCGGGGGCACCCCCCAGCAGCGGGAAGCCCTGTGCATTTACGCCCAGGCCGTGGGACTGGCCTTCCAGATCCAGGACGACATTCTGGATGTGACCAGCAGCGACGAGGAGCTGGGCAAGCCCGTGGGCTCCGACCGGGCCAACGAAAAGAGTACCTTTGTCTCCGTTCTGGGCCTGGAGGACAGCCGCAGAATGGTAGAGGAGCTCACCAGCCGGGCCGGACAGGCGCTGGACGGTTTTTCCGGTCCGGAATTTCTGCTGACCCTGGCGGGGGCGCTGTCTCAGAGAAAAAAGTAAAGATACCCGGGATACCAGACCATTGAAAGTGAGGAAACTATGGATCATGCCGGCTTTCTGACAGGAAATCTCACCCTGGACCTGGCTATTTCCGCCTGGTTTATTGCTCAGCTGCTGAAAACACTGATCAATCTGGCGGTCACACACAGTCTGGATCTGAAAAAAATGGTAAAAAGCGGGGACATGCCCAGTTCCCACTCGGCCTTCGTCTGCGCCGCCACCATGTCCATCGGACAGGTGTGCGGCTGGCACGACCCGCTGTTCTCTTTGTCGGCGGCCATCTCCCTGGTGGTCATGTATGACGCCTGCAATGTGCGCCGGGCGGCGGGAGAACAGGCCAAGGTGCTCAACTACGTCATCGAGCACTGGAAGGAGATGCCCGAGGAGATGAAGAGCAAAAAGCGGCTCAACGAGCACCTGGGACACACCCTTCCTCAGGTGATTGGGGGCGCGATCCTGGGCATGGCCATCGGCTACTTCGGGCCTGTGATTTTTTAAACAGGGGGGCGGCGGAGCCATCCGCCGCCGGTTTTAGGATGTGAGGGGTTTACCTTGGGCAGACAAGAAACAGAATTTGAACCTCTTTTGAGCGAGTATACGGACCTGCAGGCCGCAGAACTGTGCGGTGAGCTGCGCAAGGAGCTTGTTCAGGACGTATCCCGCACAGGAGGACACCTGGCCTCCAACCTGGGAGCCGTGGAGCTGACGGTGGCGCTGCACCGGGTCTTTGACACCAGCAAAGACCGTCTGGTTTTTGATGTGGGCCACCAGTGCTACATCCACAAAATGCTCACCGGGCGGCGGGAGGAGATGGCCTCTCTGCGGCAGTACGGAGGCATTGCGGGCTTCCCCAAGCCGGGGGAGAGCATCCACGATGCCTTTATCGCCGGACACGCCTCCAACTCGGTGGCGGTGGCCTTGGGCATGGCCCAGGCCCGCACCGCTCTGGGGGAGGACTACCGGGTGGTGGCCATCATCGGCGACGGCGCCCTCACCGGCGGCCTGGCCTATGAGGGACTGTCCAATGCGGGCCAGTGCGGCCAGCAGCTGCTGGTCATCCTCAACGACAACGGCATGTCCATTACCAAGAACGTGGGGGGCATGGCCCAGTATCTGGCCAAGCAGCGCCTGAAACCCCGGTATCTCAGCTTCAAGCAGGGCTACCGCCGCTTCATGGGCGCCACCTGGATCGGACGAAAGATCTACCGGGTGACCCACAACCTGAAAAAAGCCCTGAAGCAGAGCCTGCTGCTGCCCTGCAGCATGTTTGAAAACATGGGCTTCACCTACCTGGGGCCCGTGGATGGCCACGATGTGGCCTACCTCACAAAAGTGCTGCGCTATGCCCGGGACTTGAAGGAGCCCGTCCTGCTCCACGTCAGAACAGTAAAGGGAAAAGGCTTTTCACCGGCAGAGGAAAATCCCGATGCCTTTCATGGCGTTTCTCCCTTCGACCCGGAGACAGGCAAGACGAAAAAATCCTCGGGAGAGAACTTTTCCTCCGTCTTTGGCCGCACGCTGCTGCGCCTGGCCCGGGAGGATGAGCGGGTGTGCGCCCTCACCGCGGCCATGGTCAGCGGAACGGGGTTAGTTCCCTTTGCCCAGGCCTATCCCAAGCGGTTCTTTGATGTAGGCATTGCGGAAGGATGCGCCGTCTCCATGGCGGCGGGCATGGCCAAGCAAAACGCCATCCCGGTGTTTGCGGTGTACTCCACCTTCCTGCAGCGCAGCTACGACATGCTCCTCCACGATGTGGCCATTGACCGGCTCCACGTGGTCTTTGGCGTGGACCGGGCGGGGCTGGTAGGGGAGGACGGCGAGACCCATCACGGAGTCTTCGACGTGGCCTACCTGGACAGCGTGCCTGGGATGAAGGTTTTTGTCCCCGCCAACTTTACCGAGCTGGACCAGATGATGGAGCGCGCCGTCCGGGAGGAGACCGGCCCGGTGGCCGTGCGCTATCCTCGGGGCGGCCAGGGGGAGTACCGGGAGGACTCCGGCCGGGAGGACTGTGTAGTCCTGCGGCCCGGTCGGGACATCACCCTGGCGGGCTACGGAATGGAGATCAACGACCTGCTGGCTGCCGCCCGCCTGCTGGAAGAGCATGGCGTGGATGCGGAAGTTGTAAAGTGGAATATCATTACCCCTCTTGATACCAAAGTGGCTCTGGAGTCCGTCCGTAAGACGGGCCACGTGTTGGTGGCGGAGGAGTGTGTGGAACAGGGCTGTGTGGGCGTGCGCCTGCTGGCAGCTCTGGAGGCGGAGGGGATCTCCGCCGGCGCCGCCCTAGTCAACTGCGGCCGGGATTGTGTCACCCATGGGGCGGTGTCCATTTTGAAGAAAAATTTGGGCCTGGACGCAGACGGGATCTGCCGCCGGGCACTGGAGGTGCTGGGCCGTGAGCAGTAAGAAACGGCTGGATGTGGCCATGGTAGAGCGGGGACTGGCCGAGAGCCGGCAGAAGGCCCAGGCGGTCATCATGGCGGGCGAGGTCTATGTAGACCAGCAGAAAGTAGATAAGGCAGGTGCCCCCGTCACCGAGGGGCAGCAGATCGAGGTGCGGAGCAAGAAGGCTCTGCGCTACGTCAGCCGGGGCGGCCTGAAACTGGAAAAGGCCATGGCCTGCTGGCCCATTGTGCTGGAGGGAGCGGTTTGTGCCGACATCGGTGCATCCACCGGAGGGTTCACCGACTGCATGCTGCAAAACGGGGCCCAAAAGGTGTACGCGGTGGATGTGGGCTATAACCAGCTGGACTACCGCCTGCGCACCCACCCCCAGGTGGTGTGCATGGAGCGCACCAACGCCCGCTACCTCACGCAGGAGCAGATCCCCGAGCCTTTGGACTTTTTCTCGGTGGATGTGTCCTTCATCTCTCTGAACCTGATCCTGCCCGCCCTGCGCCCCCTGATGAAGGAGGGCGGCCAGGCGGTGTGCCTGGTGAAGCCCCAGTTTGAGGCGGGCAAGGAAAAAGTGGGCAAAAAGGGCGTGGTGCGGGACCCGGCGGTCCACCTGGAGGTGTTGGAGCACTTCCTGGAGCACGCGGCAAATGCTGACTTCACTGTAAAGGATATTACCTTTTCTCCCATTCGGGGCCCGGAAGGCAACATTGAATATCTGGGCTACCTCCAGGCCGGGGCGGGAGAAGCGTTCACCGGGGATCTGAAGGCCCTGGTGGAGGCCTCCCACCAGAATGGGAAGGAGGTCGCGCCATGAAGGTCCTGCTCAGTTCCAACCCCTACCGCGACCGGGGACTGCGGGCCGCGTTAGAGGCCAAGCGCATCCTGGAGAAGGCGGGGGCGGAGACCGCCCTGTGCCTGCCCTTTGTCCCCAAGAAAGGGGAACGGCTGGACCTGCCCCGACAGGTGCAGCTGGGCGCTCTGGAGGAAGAGCTGCCCCGCACCGACCTGCTCATCTGCTTTGGCGGGGACGGGACCATCCTGCACGCGGCCCGGGACGCCACCCTTCACCATGTCCCCATTCTGGGGGTGAACATGGGCAGCGTGGGGTTTATGGCTGAGCTGGAGCGCTCTGAGCTTCCCTGTCTGGCCCAGTTGGCCCAGGGGAAGTTCTCCGTTCAGGAGCGGATGATGATGGACATCTCCGTCTACCGGGGAGAGCGGCTGGTGACCCAGGACCTGGCTTTGAACGACGCGGTGTTTTCCAAGGGTTCCATTGCCCGGGTGGCCGAGGTAGAGGTGCTGGCGGACGGGACCATGATCCAGCGCATCATGGGAGACGGCGTCATCGTGGCTACCCCCACAGGCTCCACCGCCTACTCCATGTCGGCGGGCGGCCCCATTGTGGAGCCTACTTCCCACTGCTTTATCGTCACTCCGGTGTGCGCCCACCAGCTGTCCGTGCGGGCCATGGTGCTGGACGCCGGGCGGCGCATCACGGTGCAGCTGCCCAAGGGCAACCGGAAGAGTTTGTACCTCTCCATTGATGGTGGAAAGGGAATACGCCTTACAGGCAATGAACGAGTTGAGATCTGTCTCTCTCAGCACCGCACCCAGTTGGTGCAGCTGGTGGGACGCAGCTTTTATCAGGTGGTCAATCAAAAGTTAGGAGGTTATGCGCCATGAAGCGAGCCAGACAGGCGGAGATTTTGAAGATCATCCAGTCGGTGAACGTAGAAACCCAGGAACAGCTGCTGGATGAGCTGAAGGCCCGGGGGTTTGCCTCCACCCAGGCGACCATTTCCCGGGACATCAAGGAACTGCGCCTGGTCAAGGAACTGTCCGGCGGCGGGTATCACTATGCCGTGTCCGACCGGAAGGGGCTGGTGGATTCCGATATCCGCCTGCGCAATATCTTTAAAGAGGGCGTCACTTCGGTGGACCTGGCCCAGAACATTGTGGTGGTGCGCACCATGCCTGGCCTGGCCTCGGCGGCCTGCTCCGCCCTGGACAGCATGGACATTCCCGGCATGGTGGGCAGCCTGGCGGGTGACGACACGGGTATCCTCATCATGCGGGACAACGCCTCTGCGGAGCAGTTCAACCGCGAGGTCCACAAGCTGCTGAAATAAGGCACGGGCCGTCAGGGCCCGGGAGGTGGATTTCTTGCTTTCCTTACTTCACATTGAAAATATCGCTCTGATTCAATCGGCGGACATTTCCTTTCAGCCGGGGTTCAACGTGCTGACCGGTGAGACCGGAGCGGGCAAATCCATCATCATCGACTCTATCGGAGCGGTGTTGGGCCAGCGTACCAGCCGGGAACTGATCCGTACCGGAGCCCGTTCGGCTCTGGTGACGGCGGTGTTTACCCAGACGCCGGCCCTGCCTTGGTTTGAGGAAAACGGCATCCCTGTACCTCAAGAGGAGCTGCTGCTCCAGCGGGAGATCCAGGGAGACGGACGCAACCTGTGCCGGGTGGATGGCCGCCCGGTGACGGTGGCCCAGCTGCGGGAGCTGGGCAAGCAGCTGCTGAATATCCACGGCCAGCACGACGGGCAGCAGCTGCTGGACCCGGCTAGCCATCTGGGCTATCTGGACCGCTGCGGCCGCCACGAGGACCTGTTGGAATCTTACCGGCAGGCCTACCAGGCGTGGAACGCCCTGCGCCGCCGCATCGCCGCCCTGCAAATGGACGAGGCCGAGCGCAGCCGCCGGGTGGACACCTTGACCTATCAGATCGGCGAACTGGAGCGTGCTGAGCTGCGCCCCGGGGAGGACGAGGAGCTGGACGCCCGCCGTACCCTGCTGCGGGGGGCAGGCAAGCTGATGGAGGCCCTGCGCACGGCGGAGTACGCCCTCATGGGGGACGACGAGAGCGCCGGGGCCTGCGGCCTGATCGGAGAGGCGGAGGACGCTCTGTCCGGGGTGGAGGAGCTGAGCACGGAGCTTGGCCAGCTGGCCGGACAGGTACGGGAGCTGCGGTGTGCCGCCGATGATGCGGCGGACACCCTGCGGGTGTTGAGCCGGGAGTTTGACTTCTCGCCGGGCGAGCTGGACGAGGTGGAGAGCCGCCTGGATCAGCTCTACCGCCTGAAAAAGAAGTACGGCGCCACGGTGGAAGAGATGCTCACTTATCTGGACCGCTGCCGCCAGGAGCTGGACCAGATCCAGTACGCCGACGACACCATCGCCCGCCTGGAAAAGGAATTGGCCCAGGCGGAGAAAACGGCCCGCGGGGCAGGAGAGGCCCTCACCCAGGCCCGAAAGGAAGCTGCCCGGGCTCTGGAGGTCCGGGTCCAGGAGGAGCTGCGCCAGCTGGATATGCCAAAAGTGCGCTTTCAGGTGGAGTTTTCTCCAAAGCCTGCCCCGGGCATGGACGAGACGGGCATGGACCAGGTACAGTTCCTCATGTCCGCCAACGTGGGCGAGGATTTAAAGCCCATCCAAAAGGTGGCTTCGGGCGGCGAGCTGGCCCGCATCATGCTGGCTCTGAAAAACGTGCTGGCCCAGCAGGACGAGATCGGCACCCTGGTCTTTGACGAGGTGGACACCGGCGTCTCCGGCCGGGCGGCCCAGCGGGTGGCGGAGAAGATGGCCCAGGTGGCCCGGTACAAGCAGGTGCTGTGCGTCACCCATCTGCCTCAGATCGCTGCTATGGCCGACGCCCATTACTCTGTGAGCAAAGGGGAGCGGGGCGGCCGGACCTACACCGCCCTTCAGCGGCTGGAGCGGCCGGAACGCCAGGAGGCCCTGGCCCGGCTCATCGGAGGCGCGGCGGTGACCCCCGCTCTGCTGAAGAGCGCGGAGGAGCTGCTGTCCCAGGCCGAGAGCTGGAAAGCCAAGCATAAGACGTAAACGGCAATGGAGCCGCCCCGGGGGAAAGGAGATTCCTTCGGGATGGCCCTTTTCGTGCCTGGGCAGGAAGAAAATTGAAATTGAATATTTTCCATGAAAAACTTTCATTCCACTTAAAAATCTGTTATAATAGTCAAGCTGCCGCTTATCATGGGGCAGTGGACTGGAAGTCCGATGGTAAATAAGTTTCTGCGCAGGGAAGCCTGTGGGTAAGAGGAGAGAGTGCGCCTTTGTTTTTCCTACTGTTTCTGACTTGGATTTTACTGAACGGCAGGGTGAATATTGAGGTGGTCCTGACGGGCGCGCTGACTTGGCTTGCCCGGAAAACCCTGCATTTGCGGCCCTGGGGGGTGCGGCGCCTGATTTGGCGGCTTCCCAGGGTGTTTTTGTACCTGGTTTACCTGGTGTGGCAGGTGCTGCTGTCCAATCTGGCCGTGATGCGGCGGGTGCTCTCTCCCCGGAAGCGGCAGGGCGGAGGGCAACTGGTGTGGTATGACTGCGGCTTAGAGGAGATGGGCACCCGTCTGGTGCTGGCAAACTCCATCACCCTGACCCCCGGGACCATCACCGTGGGATTGAAGGGAAAACGGATCTGTGTCTACGCTTTGGACGGGGAGTTTTCCAAAGACCTGCCCCAAAGCGGATTTTCAAAGCGGCTGAAACGCTGGGAGGAGGGAGACCATGGCTGAATGTACTCCGCTGCTGAGAGGAATTCTGGTGGCCGTGATGTGCGTGCTCACCGTGGCCCTCCTGCTGTGTCTGGCCCGGGCCATCCGCGGCCCCCGGTTTACCGACCGGCTGGTGGCGCTGAACACCATCTGTACCCTGGTGATCCTGCTGGTGTGCGTGCTGTCCTATGTGCTTGAGGCCTCCTATCTGGTGGATGTGGCCATCTTGTACGGCCTGCTGAATCTGCTGGCGGTGGCAGTGCTCAGCCGCATCTCCATCCGGCACCATCGGGAGAGAAGGGGGCGGGAGGAATGAGTCTGCGGGAATGGATCGCCGTGGGGCTGCTGGTTTTGGGCCTTGTGGTGACTGTGATTTCGGTGATTGGCCTGTTCCGGTTCCGGGACCCCCTGGATATGATCCACGCGGGGGCTCTGGCCGATACGTTGGGCCTGCTGTTGATGCTGGCGGGACTGATGGTCCTGTGCGGGTTTACGGTACATACCGGAAAGCTGGCGCTGACCTTGGTGGTGCTGTGGAGCACCAACCCAGTGTCCGCCCACCTCATGGCCCGCATGGAACTGATCACCGGCCGGGGCGTGGACCCCGACGAGCTGCCTGGAGAGGGGGAGCAGGAACTGTGACGGGATTAGAATGTCTGCTGCTGTTGTTTTTGATCTTCTGCGCTGTGGCCACTGTGCTGGGAAAGCGGCTGGTGTCCTCGGTCATCATCTTCATGTCCTATTCGGCGGTCATGTCCATTTTGTGGTTCTTGCTGGAGTCCCCCGACCTGGCCATTACCGAGGCCGCGGTGGGTGCCGGCGTGACCAGCCTGCTGTTTTTCCTGGCCCTGCGGAAGATCAACGCCTTGAAGGGATTGGATAAAGATGAAACACCATAGACCGGATGAGGGCTGGTACCAGCGGTTTCTGCGCTGGGCCGGAGGCGAGGAGCCCGACGGCGTGGAAGGCCCGGAGGACCCGGAGCGGGCGGAATTTCAGGAATATTTGGAGTATATCGAGGCCCACGGCTACATGGAGTTCGGGGCCTACCGTCTCATGCGCCTGCGGGAGCGGCGGGAGAAGGGGCTATTTGTCCCCGATAAGATCTCCGGTCATTGGGAGCAAGCGCAGCCCCATCCCGCCCCCAAAAAGCGCCGCCACCGTCCGGGGCGGCTGCGCCACGAGCTGCTGATTTACCGGGTGCTCAGCGGCGTGGTGACCCTGATTTTGGCGGTGATTTTCCTGGCGGTGGTGTTCTGCCTGCCCCGGTTTGGGGCCGCAGACGCTCCGGCGGTAAACGAAGTCTCCCAGCGCTACCTGGAGCAGGGCGTGGAGGAGACGGGAGCGGTAAACGCTGTCACCGGCATGATTTTGGACTACCGGGCCTTTGATACCTTCGGCGAGTCGGCGGTGCTGTTTGCCGCGGCGGTGAGCACCCTGCTGCTGCTCCAGGTGCCGGGGCGGCGGCCCAAGGAGTACCGCGGGCCTGACGAGCTGCTGGGCCAGGTAGGCCGGCGGCTGATGCCCGTCATCTTCCTCTTTGGCGCCTATGTGGTGGTCAACGGCCACCTCAGCCCCGGCGGCGGCTTTTCCGGCGGGGCAGTGCTGGGCGCGGGGCTGATTCTGGCCTCCCTTTCCCTGGGGGAGGAGCGCATGGACCGCATCCTGCCGCCCAGCCGCACCTCCCGCATTACTGTGGTCTGCCTGCTGGCCTACGGCCTGATGAAGGGCTACTCCTTCTATACCGGGGCCAACCACGTGGGCTGGGACATCCCCAAGGGGACTCCGGGAGCCATTTTCAGCGGCGGGCTCATTTTGCCCCTGAATATTTGCGTAGGGGTCATTGTGGCCTGCACCATGTACACCTTTTACACCCTGTTTTTAGGAGGGGAGGAGCGCCATGATCCAGCTTCTCATTGAGCAGCGGTTTTATGTCACGGCGGTGCTGCTGTTCAGCATCGGCTTTGTGACCCTGTTTCTGCATCCCAATCTCATTAAAAAGATCATCGGGCTCAACCTGATGGACACCTCAGTGTTTCTCTTCCTGGCCTCCATGGGCTACATCCAGGGGGGAAAGGCACCCATTGTGGAGGCCGGGGTGGAGCAGTATGTGAACCCCGTGCCCGGGGGCCTGGTGCTCACGGGCATCGTGGTAGCGGTGAGCACCACGGCCCTGTTTCTGGCTTTAACGGTGCGGCTGTACCGCATTTACCACAGCGTGAATCTGGACGTGATCCTCATGCTGGCCCGGGAAGGGAAGCAGGAAGACTGATCCCCTTGGGGGAAAGGAGGGAAAGGCGTTGCACTTTACACATAATATTCCGTTTTTCACCATTATGCTGGTGCTGGTCAGCGCCATGGTCATCCCCTTTTTCTCCAGCGGGCGGATAGCTCTGCGGTTGGTGCAGGGGGTAGAGCTGGTGGTGGCGGTGGCCTCTTTGGTGCTGCTGCGGGAGGTATCCGCGGCGGGGGAGTCCTTCTCCTATCAGATGGGCCATTTCCCCGGACCCTGGGGCAACATGCTGCGCTGCGGCCCTCTGGAAGCGCTGCTGGCTTTGACCTTTTCTGTTGTAATGCTGCTGTCCCTGGCGGGAGGAGCCAAGGATTTGCAGCGGGACATCCGGGCAGACCGGCAGGGGAGCTACTGCCTGCTGCTGCAACTGCTCTTCGGCACCCTGCTGGCCATGATCTACACCGACGACCTGTTTACCGCCTATGTCTTCGTGGAGATTGCGGCGGTCACCGCCTGCATCGCTGTGGTGGCCAAGGAGAGTGGACGCTCGGTGGTGTCCGCCATCCGGTACCTGATTTTCAGCTGCCTGGGCTCCGGTCTGGTGCTGCTGGGCATCGCCATTCTGTACTGCATCACCGGACAGCTGCTGTTTTCCGGCCTGGAGCAGGCGGTGGCCCAGCTGGTGGCTACGGGGGCGTACAGTCTGCCCCTGGTGGTGTCCGCCTTGCTCATGACCCTGGGCCTTTCCATCAAAAGCGCCCAGTTTCCCTTCCACGCCTGGCTGCCAGACGCTCACGCCAGCGCCACTACCGCCTCCAGCGCCATTCTCTCCGGTCTGGTGCTGAAGGGGTACCTCATTATCCTGCTGAAGCTGATTTTGCGGGTGTTTGGCCCTTCGCTGCTGGTGTCCACCTACATGGACGACCTGCTGTTTCTCCTGGGCCTGACGGGCATGCTCTTCGCCTCGGTGGCAGCCCTGCGCCAGGAGGAGGTTAAGCGCATGATCGCCTTTTCCTCCTCGGCTCAAATCTCCTACATCTTTTTGGGGCTGGGTCTGGGCAGCGCGGACGGCCTGACGGCGGCCTGCTATCAGATTTTGGCCCACGCCATGACCAAGTCCATGATTTTTGTGGGGGCTGGTGCCATGATCCGGGCCAGCGGCGGCGGACACTACTGGGGCGAGCTGCGTGGCGCGGCCCGGCGGGCTCCCCTGGGCGGTCTGGCATTCACCATCGGCGGGCTGTCCCTGTGCGGACTGCCCCTGCTGGCGGGATTTTCCGCCAAATACTGCCTGGCCAGCGCGGCCCTGGACGCCGACTGGCAGACAGCTCCCGCGCTGTTCGGCCTTGCGGCCAGCTCGGTGCTCAACGCCATGTACTACATCCCCGCCATTCTGGCCATCTGGGGCAGAAGACGGGGGGAGAAGGAGAGCGCCGCTTTGGGACGGCTGTTCCAGGACCGGGAAGGGGAGGGCGCTATGGTGTGCTTCCTTCTGAGCAACGTGCTGCTGGGCACTGCCTTTGGGCCCATTCGGGAGATCATTTCCCAGGGACTGATGCTGTTTTAACCTACGACGGAAAGGAGAGGAGGTGGCCCTATGTCCTCAGAATGGCTGATTTTTCCTGTGCTGTTCCCCATCATCGGGGGACTGTTCGTGCTGCGCATCCATACCCTGCGCACCCGGCGGCTGGCGGTGTCCTTGATGCTGCTCATTGAAATTTTCCTGGTTCTGGAGACGGCAAAGGTGGAGGGCGACCCCTTGCAGCTGCTCACCCTGGCGCCCGGCCTTCGGCTGGTGTTCCAGGTGGACGATCTGGGGCGGCTGTTTGCCACCCTCATCTGTCTCATCTGGTTCGGTGTGGGCTTCTTCGCCTTTGAGTACATGAACCACGAGGGTCACCGGGAGCGGTTTTTCGGCTTTTACGTCATGACCCTGGGCGCCCTCATGGGCATCTGCTTTGCGGGCAACCTGGTCACCCTGTACCTCTTTTATGAGATGATGACCCTGCTGTCCGTCCCTCTGGTGCTGCACATTGGCACACGGAAAGCCTTTGACGCGGCCTACCGCTACCTGGGCTTCTCGGTGGCGGGGGCGGGACTGGGCCTTTTGGGCCTGTTTTTCCTACAAAAATACTGCGTCACCGACCTGTTTACCCCCGGTGGCGTACTGGACCCCGCTCTGGCCGGGGAGAACCGGCAGCTGCTGCTGGTGGTGTTTCTCATTATGGCCATCGGCTTTGGCTGTAAGGCGGGCATGTTCCCCCTTCATGCCTGGCTGCCCATCGCCCACCCCGTGGCCCCCGCCCCCGCTTCGGCGGTGCTGTCGGGTCTCATCACCAAGATGGGCGTGCTGGCGCTGCTGCGGGTGGTCTACTACCTGTACGGCTGGGAGTTTCTGCAAAATACCTGGGCCCAGACCACGGTGCTGGTGCTGGCCCTCATCACCATTTTCATGGGCTCCACCCTGGCTCTGCGGGAGGACGCCCTGAAAAAGCGCCTGGCCTACTCCACGGTGAGCCAGGTGTCCTATGTGATCTTTGGCCTGATGCTCTTTCACCCCCTGGCCCTGGAGGGAGCGCTCCTCCAGGCGGTGTTCCATGCCCTGGCCAAAAACGCCCTGTTTTTGGCAACCGGCTCGGTGATCTACCAGACCCACTTGACCCAGGTCTCCCAGATGCGGGGCGTGGGCATTGGGTGTAACTTCACCATGTGGAGCTTTACCCTGGCGGCCCTGTCCCTCATCGGCATCCCGCCCACGGGTGGCTTTGTGAGCAAATGGTTTTTGGCGGTGGGCGCGCTGGAAGGGGAGGACGGACCTCTGGCCTGGTGGGGCATTGCCATTCTCATGGTCTCGGCCCTGCTGACGGCGGCCTATCTGCTGCCCATTGTGGTGCGGGCCTTTTTCCCCGGCAAGGATTTTGACCACGGCAAGGTTATCAAGCAGCAGGACACCTGGCTCATGTGGACGGCCCTGTGCCTGCTGACGGCTGGTGTCGTGGTGTTTGGCATGTTCCCCAGTGTGGTAGAGGGCCCCATCCGGCAGGTGACCGGGCTCTTGTTCTGAGAAAGAAGTAGGGAAAGGAGGTGGACGAGGGATGTGGATGCTGCTTCCCATTTTATTTCCGGCCTGCGCGGGAGCCGGACTACTGGTGCTGCGGCCCCATAGCCGCCGTCTGCGCCAGGACTATGTCCTGGGTTCGGCCTGTATCACGGCGGTTTTGGCCCTGTACGCCGTGTTCCGCCTGTACGGGGGCGAGGTGTTTCAGCTGCTCTCCCTGGGAGACCGATTGTCCATCGCCTTCCGGGTAGACGGGCTGTCCTGCGTGTTCGCGGTGCTGGTGGCTCTGCTGTGGCCCCTGGCCTGTTTGTATGCGGTGGAGTACATGAGCCGGGAAGGAGGAGAGAACCGCTTCTTCGCCTTTTACCTGGCCAGCTTCGGCGTGACCCTGGGCATCGCCTTTTCCGCCAATGTGCTGACCATGTACCTCTTTTATGAGCTGCTCACCCTGGCCACGCTGCCCCTGGTGATGCACGCCATGGACAGCAAGGCCCGGTACGCCGGGCGGGTGTATCTTACCTACTCCATGAGCGGGGCGGCTCTGGGCTTTATCGCCATGGTCATGATGGTGGAGCACGGCGGACTGTTCTTCCAGTTCGGCGGCAGCGTGGTGCCCATTCCGGGCAAGGAGGACACCTTGCGCATCGCCTATGTTCTGGGCTTCTTCGGCTTTGGCGTCAAGGCGGCGGTGTTCCCCGGGCACAAGTGGCTGCTGCGGGCCTCGGTGGCCCCCACGCCGGTGACCGCCCTGCTCCATGCGGTGGCGGTGGTTAAGGCGGGCGTGTTTGCCGTGACCCGGCTGACCTGGTACGGCTTTGGTCCCGACCTGCTGCGGGGGACCTGGGCCCAGTATGTGGTCATGGGAGCTGCCATCTTCACCATCGTCTACGGCTCCTCCAAGGCTCTGCGCACCCAGCACCTGAAACGGCGGCTGGCCTGGTCCACCATCAGCAACCTGTCCTACGTGCTGTTGGGGGTGACCACCCTGACCACGGCGGGGCTGGCGGCGGGACTGACCCACATGGTCTTTCACGCGGTGCTGAAAATCACCCTGTTCTTCTGCGTGGGCGCGGTCCACTATAAGCTCCACCGGGACTTTGTTCCCGACGTGGAGGGCTGCGGCGTGCTGATGCCCATTGTGTTCAGCTGCTTTGCCGTGGCCTCTCTGGGTCTGATGGGCGTGCCGCCCCTGGCGGGATTCAGCAGCAAATGGATGCTGGCCACCGCCGCGGTAGGGGAGGGCAGCTGGCTGGGCTACGCCGGAGCGGCGGCCCTCATTCTGTCGGCTCTGCTCACCGCTCTGTATCTCATGCAGATCGTACTGCTGGCCTTCTTCCCCCGGCAAAACCGGCAGCTTACCATGCGGGTGCCCAAGCAGGCCCGGCGGGACCCGGGCGCCCGGATGACGGTGCCCCTGATGGTGCTGTCGGCGGTCTCGGTGGGCCTTGGCCTGTGGGCGGGACCCCTGGTAGATACCATCTACGCCCTGATCGGCGGAATTTAAAAGGAAAGGAGGGGGAGACATGCCTGACCTGCTGCTGGCGCTGGTCTTTTTCCCCATGATCGCAGGCCCCTTCGGCTATTGGCTGGGGCAGAAATATTCCAAGGCCCGGGACACCTTCGTGCTGGCCGCGGTGGTGCTGGAGAGCATGATGGTGGTGACCATCTGGACCAGCGGCCCCATGTCCACCTCTCTGGAGGGCTTCTGCGCCCTGGGCATCCGGTTCTCTTCCGGGGATTTCCAGACTCTCATGGCGGTGCTTACCGCCAGCGGCTGGCTGGCGGCCACCATCTTCTGCCGGGAGTATATGGTCCACGTCCACCGGCAAAACCGGTTCTACCTCTTCTGGCTCATGACCCTGGGGGCCACCATGGGCGTGTTTTTATCCGCCGACCTGTTTACCACTTTCATCTTTTTTGAGATCATGTCCTTTACCTCCTTCGTGGCGGTGATTCAGACAGAGGAGCCCCAGGCCATTGAGGCGGGCGGCACCTATCTGGCTGTGGCGGTGATCGGCGGTCTGGCCGCTCTGTCCGGCCTGTTTTTGCTGTACCACACCCTGGGCACCCTGAGCCTGGATGCCATGGGCGCGGCGGCGGCTGCCGTGGAGGACAAAACTATGCTGTGGGTCGGGGGCATCCTGGTCCTGGTGGGCTTTGGGGCCAAGGCAGGCAGCTTTCCGCTGCACATCTGGCTGCCCACCGCCCATCCGGCGGCGCCCGCCCCGGCGTCGGCGGTGCTGTCCGGCGTCATCACCAAGACGGGCATTTACGGCGTGCTGGTCCTGTCCACCACCATCTTCCTTCACGACGGGCAGTGGGGCCTCCTGCTGGCCGTTTTGGGCGGGATCACCATGGTGCTGGGCGCGGTGCTGGCGGTGTGCTCGGTGGATCTGAAGCGCACCCTGGCCTGTTCCTCGGTGTCTCAGATTGGCTTTATCCTGGTGGGTGTGGCCATGCAGTGTCTGCTGGGGGAACACAACGCCCTGGCGGTGGACGGTACCATCCTCCACATCCTGAACCACTCTATCATTAAAATGGTACTCTTTCCCGCCGCGGGCATCATCCATCTGTCTACCCACTCCTTCGATTTCAACGAGATCCGGGGCTTTGGCCGGGGCAAGCCCGCCCTGGCCCTGGTGATGGCGGTGCCCATGCTCAGCCTGGCGGGTCTGCCTCTGCTCAGCGGCTATGTGAGCAAGACCCTGCTCCACGAGAGCATCGTGGAGTACATCCATCTGGGCCAGGGGGGAGAGGTGTTCTTCTCCCTGCTGGAGTGGGCCTTCCTCTTTGCCGGCGGCCTGACCCTGGCCTACATGCTGAAAATTTTCATCTGCCTGTTTTGGGAGAAAAATCCCCTGTCCCCGGAGATCCTGGCCAAAAAATGGCGGAAGGAGGGGGGCTATATGGCCTCCCAGTCGGGCACGGTGCTGGGGCTTTACGCCCTGGTGATCGTGTGGCTGGGTCTTACTCCCAACCTGTCTATGGATCGGGTGGCCGCCTTTGCCCGGTCTTTCCTCCAGGGACACGCCCCGGAGCATGCGGTGGCCTATTTCTCCGCAGTCAATCTGAAAGGAGCGGCCATCTCCATCACCATCGGCCTGTTGGTCTACCTGCTGGTGGTGCGGCGGCTGCTCATCCGGAACGGGCGGTATCGGGACCCCATTCCCCAGTGGCTGAATCTGGAGTACGGCGTCTACCGCCCCGTGCTGCGCTTCCTGGCCCAGACGGCCATTGTGCTGGCCACTCTGGTGGACCGCATTCTGCCCCGTCTGCTGTTTCATGGCGTGCCCCGGGCGGTGGAGGCGGGTTACAAGCGCCTGCTCCAGGCCCGCAACCGCCTGGTCACCGCCCTGACGGGGGAGGAGTACACCCCCAGACCCAGCGTGGAGCAGGCGGCGGACGACTACCACTTCGCCTTCTACTCCGACGACCCCAGGCGGGAGGTGGGCTTTGTCCACTCCTTGGCCTTTGGTCTGTTGCTCACCGGCCTTGGTCTGGTGTTCGGATTGCTGTTCATCCTGCTTCACTGAGGAAAAAATCCATCGAAAGCGGTCTGAGGATAAAAAATATCCCGGCTTGCCCTCAGGTATGAAACCCTCCCCAGGGGAGATACTGAATTTACAGTATCACCCGGCGGGAGGGTTTTTCAATGCAGAATAAGGTGGAGCTGTGCGGCGTCAATACCGCAAAATTAAAGGTGCTGAAAAACGAGGAGACCCAGGCCTTGCTCCTTCGGGCCAAGGCGGGGGACAAGCAGGCCAGGGAGGAGCTCATCTCGGGGAACCTGCGCCTGGTGCTGTCGGTGATCCACAAGTTTGCCAACCGGGGAGAGAATGTAGACGACCTGTTTCAGGTGGGGTGCATCGGCCTCATCAAGGCCATCGACAACTTCAACACCGACCTGGATGTGAAGTTCTCCACCTACGGCGTGCCCATGATCGTGGGAGAGATCCGCCGCTACCTGCGGGACAACAGCGCCATGCGGGTATCCCGGGCCATGCGGGACACGGCTTATAAAGTGCTCCAGGCCAAGGAGGCCTACATTGCCAAGCACCAGAAGGAGCCCACCGTGGAGGAAATCGCCCAGATCCTGGGCATCAAGCGGGAGGAGGTTGTCTTCTCCCTGGACGCCATCGTGGACCCGGTATCCCTGTATGAGCCCATCTATTCCGACAGCGGAGACACGGTGTGCGTCATGGACCAGGTAAAGGACAGCAAAAATACCGACGAGATGTGGCTGGAGCGCATTGCCCTGAAAGAGGCGGTGTCTCGGCTGAGTGAGCGGGAGCAGAAGATTTTGGCCATGCGCTTTTTCCAGAGCAAGACCCAGATGGAGGTGTCCCGGGAGATCGGCATTTCCCAGGCCCAGGTCTCCCGATTGGAAAAAAACGCCCTGCGGCAGATCCGCAAGGAGCTGTAACGCTCCCGCAGAAGTCTGCGGCAGGGGAGAAAAAAGCGCCCGGCGGAGCAAATGCTCCGCCGGGCGTCCAAATGATGCAGAAACAAGATAGGCGATCTTACGCAGCCAGCTTGGTCACGTCGTTCTTGCGGCCGATCCACTCACGCACAATGAAGATACCGAAGAACACAGCGGCCACCACAATGCCCACAGGATAAGCGATGGAGGTGGACATGTTCAGGCACTCAGGAGCCTGGATGAAATAGGTGACGGACACAGCGGACATGAAGGTGGCAGGCAGGGCAGCCATCATGCAGGCGATGGGGGGGAAGCCGTTGCGGTGCAGATACACAGCGCCGGCCCACAGAACCATCATAGCCAGAGTCTGGTTAGACCAGGAGAAGTACTTCCACAGGATGGCGAAGTCGCCCCACTGGGTGAGCAGCGCGCCCACGCCCAGCACAGGCACGGACAGCAGCAGGCGGTTCTTCCAGTTGCTCTGGTCGATGTGGAACCAGTCGGACAGAGTCAGACGGGCGGAACGGAAGGCAGTGTCGCCGGAGGTGATGGGGCAGGCGATAACGCCCAGCAGAGCCAGAACGCCGCCCACAGGGCCCATCATGGACTGGCAGATCTCGTTGACGACCACAGACTGACCACCGGCCAGAGCCTCGTTCAGGCTGCCCACAGAGCCGTAGAAGGTAACGCCAGCGGCGGCCCAGATCAGAGCGATGATACCCTCGGTGACCATGGCGCCGTAGAAGATGGTGCGGCCCTCTTTCTCAGAGGTCATGCAGCGGGCGACCATGGGGGACTGGGTGGCGTGGAAGCCGGAGATAGCGCCGCAGGCCACGCTGACGAACATCTGAGCCCAGATGGGGGTGTTGGTGGGATGGCCCATGCCCTCCACACCGATGTACTGCCACAGCTCGGGCATCTGAGCGCGGTAGTTGCCGTCGATCAGCATCACGCCGGCAATACCCACAGCCATGATGATCAGGCAGACGCCGAAGATGGGGTAGAGCTTGCCGATGACCTTGTCAATGGGCAGGAAGGTGGCGATGAAGTAGTAGATCAGCACCACAGCCAGCCAGAAGTTGGCGTCCAGAGACTCGGGAGTCAGGATGGCCAGCAGCTGAGCGGGGTTCTTGGAGAAGTTGACGCCCACCAGGATCAGCAGGATCACAGAGAACACACGCATGACCTGCAGCATGAACTTACCCAGGTACTTACCAACGATCTCAGAGATGGAAGCGCCGTCGTGCCGCTCGCTGAGCATGCCGGACAGATAGTCATGGACACCGCCGCCCAGGATGGTACCAAAGACGATCCACAGGTACACACGGGGACCCCAGCAGGCACCAGCCAGGGCGCCGAAGATGGGACCCAGACCGGCGATGTTCAGCAGCTGAATGAGGAACAGCCGCCAGGTCTTCATGGGGGTGTAGTCCACGCCGTCGGGGTGGGCCACAGCGGGGGTCTGGCGATCATCGACCCGGAAGACCTTCTCGATGAGCTTGCTGTACAGCGCAAAGCCCACGATCAGGACAACCAGAGAGATCAGGAACGTAATCATAATGTTTTCCCTCCTACGATTGCCGCGCCCCCTGCTCCGCCAGGCGGTGCGAAAAATTGGCGTGCGGAGCCGCCGCCCCACAGTGGCATCATTTGGATTTGGTAAACACTGTGCGGCCCCCTTCCGCGTGGAAGAGGGCCAGGGCGGAGACGGCCCAAAAACAGGCTGTCTCCTAAGCGGCTCTATTATAGCACTCAAAAGAGGGAAGTCAACCCTGATTCTGGGAGATTAGTCAGTTAATTTTTCGTTAAAGAAATTTTTACTGTCAAAATATCACGAACCAGGGGCTCCGAGTCCATTCCATAGAATGGAAGGCGTACCTTAACCCAGAGCTACGTCCAGAATCATCATAATGAGAAACCCGGCCATCACCCCAAAGGTGCCCCCGTGGGTCTGGTGGTTGTGGCGCAGGTTGGCCTCGGGGATCAGCTCCTCTACTACGACATAGAGCATAGCGCCCGCGGCAAAGGAGAGAAGCCAGGGGAGCAGTGACTCCACCGTTCCAGCCGCCATGACGGTGAGCAGGGCCGCAATGGGCTCCACCGCTCCCGAAGCGGCTCCGCACAAGAAGGATTTTCTTCGGCTCATCCCGGCCTGGCGCAGAGGCAGGGAGATGGCCGCCCCCTCGGGGAAGTTCTGAATACCGATGCCCATGGCCAGGGCGGTGGCGGCAGGGAGCAGGGCGGGGTTTTCCGAAGCGGCCAGGGCGAAGGACACGCCCACCGCCATGCCCTCGGGGATATTATGAAGGGTGATGGCCAGCACCAGCAGGGCGTTTTGCCGCCGGCGGCCCCCGCCGTCCTTTAGAAGTTCCGGGGTGAGGTGGGGGAGCAGGGCGTCCATAGCCACCAAAAAGGCGATGCCCAGCACCGAGCCCCCCGCCGCGGGCAGCCAGCCCGGCATTCCCATCTCCTCCGCCTGCTGGATGGCGGGGATGAGCAGGGACCACATGCTGGCGGCGATCATCACTCCCGCAGCAAAGCCCAGCATCATCCGGTGCAGCTGTCCGCTGATGCCCCCACGGAGCAAAAATACCATGGCCGCGCCCAGGGAGGTCATCAAAAAGGTGAAGCCCGTGCCCCCCGCGGCCCAAAGAAGTGCCTGTATCAAAATCAAATTCCTTTCCCGGCGCCGGAGCGCGCTCCGGCTGATGTAGTTTGCCCTCCAGCCTATGAAAGGGGAGGGGGAAGGGTTCCGCCGGGGAATCCTGGGAAAAAAATTGCACAAAACCCCTATGCAAAAATGAATTCTTAGGCTACAATATAAAGCGATAAATTTTGATTTGACGCAAGGAGTGTTTCCAATGGAAAAGCCTAAGTATAAACGAGTGCTGCTGAAGATCAGCGGCGAAGCCCTGGCCGGCGAGGCCTCCCGCGGCCTGGACTTCAATGTGATCGGCGAGGTCTGCGACGTAGTCAAAAAGTGCGTGGACATCGGTGTCCAGGTGGGCATCGTCGTGGGCGGCGGCAACTTCTGGCGCGGCCTGAAGGACGGCGGCGACCGCATGGAGCGGGTCCGTGCCGACCATATGGGCATGCTGGCGACCTCCATCAACGCCCTGGCCATCGCCGACGTGCTGGAGCAGAAGGGCGTAGAGGTCCGGGTGCAGACCGCCATCGAGATGCGCTCTGTGGCTGAGCCCTACATCCGCTCCCGCGCCATCCGCCACCTGGAGAAGGGCCGCGTGGTCATCTTCGGCTGCGGCACCGGCAACCCCTTCTTCTCCACCGACACCGCCGCTGTGCTGCGCGCCGCCGAGATCGACGCCGAGGTCATCCTGCTGGCCAAGAACATCGACGGCGTCTACTCCGCCGACCCCAAGAAGGTGCCCGACGCGGTAAAGTACGACTCCATCACTTACTCCGACGTGCTGGCCCAGCGCCTGCAGGTCATGGACTCCACCGCCACCTCTCTGTCCATGGACAACAAGATCCCCGTGCTCCTCTTCGCTCTGAAGGACCCCGAGAACATCCTGCGGGCCGTGATGGGCGAGAAGATCGGTACCATCGTCCAGGGCTGAGCCCCAGGGCGCGTTTTATCTGCCGGAACACAGGAAGTCCGGCAACCAAAGAAGAAAGGAAGATCAGAATATGAGTCCCGAGACAAAAGCCTATGACCAGAAAATGCTGAAGACCATCGAGGTCGTTAAGGCCAATTTTGCCTCTGTCCGCGCCGGCCGGGCCAACGCCGGTGTGCTGGACCGCATCACCGTGGAGTATTACGGCACCCCCACCCCCCTCAACCAGGTGGCGGCCATCTCCTCTCCCGATCCCCGTACCCTGATGATCCAGCCCTGGGATGCCACCCTGCTGAAAGCCATTGAGAAGGCCATCCAGATCTCTGACCTGGGCATCAACCCTCAGAACGATGGCAAGGTCATCCGTCTGGCCTTCCCTCAGCTCACTGAGGAGCGCCGTAAGGATCTCACCCGCCAGGTCCGCAAGTACAGCGAGGATGGCAAGGTGGCCCTGCGCAATATCCGCCGGGACGCCATGGAGGATTTCAAGAAGAAAAAGAAGGCCTCCGAGATCACCGAGGACGACCAGAAGCAGCTGGAGAAGGAGCTGCAGGATCTCACCGACAAGCGATGCAAGGATATTGATGAACTGACCGCCGCCAAGGAAAAGGAATTGATGGCTGTCTGATCCGCCTTTGCACGGGTAGGGCCGCGGGGCCGGGTTGCCGTCCCCGCGGCCATTTGACGGTTTTCAGCCCCCTTTGGGGCAATACGATGATTGAGGATTTGAGGTGCCCACATGGCGTTTTTCCGAAAAAAGCCGGCGGAAGGGGATGTGGCGGTAGACTTTGACCGCCTGCCCCGGCACATTGCCATCATTATGGACGGCAATGGCCGTTGGGCGAAAAAGCGGGGTCTGCCCCGGACGGCAGGCCATGCCGCCGGCGCGGAGACTTTCCGTACCATTGCCACCTATTGCAAAGAGATCGGTTTGGATTACCTCACCGTCTACGCCTTTTCCACCGAGAACTGGAAGCGTCCCCAGGAGGAAGTGGGGGCCATTATGGGCCTTCTGAAAAAGTACCTTCTGGAGGCCATCGGCCAGATGGAACGGGACCGGGTGAAAATGGAGTTTTTCGGGGACCTGTCCCCCTTGACCCCCGAGCTGCGTGCCCTTTGTGACCGCACCCGGGAGATTTCCAAGCACTACGACGGCTGCCAGGTCAACATCTGCCTGAACTACGGCGGCCGGGACGAGCTGATGCGGGCGGCCAAGGCCTACGCCAAGGACTGCATGGAGGGCAAGGCGGACCCGGAACAGCTGGGGGAGGAGCAGTTCTCCCAGTATCTGTTCTCCAAGGGGGTCCCCGACCCGGATCTGGTGATCCGGCCCAGCGGCGAGCTGCGGCTGTCCAACTTCCTACTGTGGCAGTCCGCCTACGCGGAATTCTACTTCACCGACGTGCTTTGGCCTGACTTTACCAAAGAGGAACTGCATCGGGCTCTGGCGGCCTATCAAAGCCGCAGCCGCCGGTTTGGAGGTGTGTGAGATGGTAAAGCGCATCTTAGTCTCGGTGGTGCTGGCGCCCCTGTTCTTTGTGGTGCTGTTTTTCCTGCCGCCCATCTATCTGACCCTGCTCATGTCGGCCATCTGCGCCGTGGCCTCCTACGAGCTGCTGCGGGCCACCAAGGTGGCCCATCACAACGGAATGTACGTGGACACCGCAGTGGCCGCCGCCCTGATCCCTCTGGGATGCCACTTTTTCTCGGAGCGGGGCTGGTATATCTACATCGTGGGCCTGGCCCTGGTGATCACCCTGTTTCTGCTGGCCATCAAGCTGTACGGCACCGACCGGGCGGTGGGCTTTGAGCAGATCATGGTGTGCCTCTTCGGCGGACTTATGGTACCCCTGGCTCTGTCCTGCCTGGTGCGGCTGAAGGACATGGAAAACGGCCAGTTCTTGGTGCTGCTGCCGGTGATCTGCGCCTTCCTCACCGATGCGGGCGCTTACTTTGCCGGCGTGTTCCTGGGCCGCCACCGCGGGATCACCAAGGTGAGCCCCAACAAGTCCCTGGAGGGATACATCGGCGGCATCATCGCCGGCGCTCTGTTCCTGCTCATTTACGGCGTGGTGCTCCAGAAGTTTGCGGGACTAACGGCCTCTCTGCCCGTGATGGCCCTGTACGGCCTGCTGGGCAGCGCGGTGACCGAGCTGGGCGACCTGTCCTTCTCTCTGGTGAAGCGGGAGTACGGCGTGAAGGACTACGGTAATCTCCTGCCCGGACACGGCGGAATGCTGGACCGGTTTGATTCCATGACCTTCGCCGCCCCCATGCTGCTGATCCTGGTGGAGCTGCTGCCCGCCTTTTAAGTACCTTTTGGCCCTTCGGAGAAAAGAGGGAACAATGAAACAACGCATTTCGATCTTAGGTTCTACCGGCTCTATCGGCCGCCAGTCCCTGGACGTCATGTCCGCCTGCGGGATGGAGGCGGTGGCCCTGACGGCCAACTCCAACGTGGCGCGCATGGAGGAGCAGGTGCGCCAGTTCCGTCCGGAGCTGGCCGTGATGATGGATGAGGATGCGGCCCGGGACCTGCGGGTCCGGCTGGCTGACACCCCGGTGCGGGTGGCCAGCGGCCTGGAGGGCCTGTTGGAGGCCGCCGAGCTTCCCGCCGCCGACACGGTGATCACCGCCGTGGTAGGCATGATCGGCCTGCGCCCCACCATGGCCGCCATCCGGGAGGGCAAGCGCATCGCCCTGGCCAACAAGGAGACTCTGGTGTGCGCGGGCACCCTGGTGATGGAGGAGGCCCGGGACTACGGAGCTGAGATCGTGCCCGTGGATTCCGAGCACTCCGCTCTGTTCCAGTCTCTCCAGGCCAGCCACGACAGGGGAGAGGTGAAGCGCCTGATCCTCACCTGCTCCGGCGGCCCCTTCTTCGGTAAGAAACGCGAGGAACTGGAAGGGATGACAAGGGAAGATGCCTTACGGCATCCCAACTGGTCCATGGGGGCAAAGATCACCGTGGACTCCGCCACACTGATGAACAAGGGCCTGGAATTCATCGAGGCCATGCACTTGTATCAGATGCCCCCGGAGAAAATTTCCATCGTCATTCACCGGGAGAGTATTATTCACTCCCTGGTGGAATACTGTGATAATGCAGTGATCGCCCAGCTGGGCACGCCGGATATGCGTCTGCCCATCCAGTATGCCCTGACCTGGCCCCGGCGCACGCCCGGTCCCGCCAATCCCCTGGACCTGTGCAGCTGCGGCCCTCTGACCTTCGCCCAGCCCGATATGGAGACCTTCCGGTGTCTGCCCCTGGCCCTTCAGGCGGCCCGTACGGGGGGCAGCGCGGGCGCCATCCTCAACGGCGCCAACGAGGCGGCGGTGGCCCTGTTCCTGGAAGGAAAAATTGGATTTTTGGAGATCGCCGACCGGGTGGAGAAAGCCATGTCCCGGGTCAGCGTGATCCAGGAACCCTCCATGACCCAGATCCTGGAGGCGGATGCTGCCGCCCGGGAGGCGGTTTTGGCGGGGTGAACCCGTGTATGACAGAGACCGCTGGCGGCTTTTTCGGCTGCCAGCGGCTCTGCAGATTTTGGAGGTCCTATGTATATCATTCTGGCAACTCTGATTTTTGGTGTTTTGATCGCGGTACATGAGTTCGGCCACTTTATTTTTGCCAAGCTCTTTCATATCCGGGTCAACGAATTTTCCATTGGCATGGGTCCGGCAATATGGAAAAAGGAGAAAGGGGAGACCCTTTACAGCTTCCGTATTCTGCCCATTGGCGGCTACTGCGCCATGGAGGGAGAGGATGACGACTCCGCCGATCCCAGAGCCTTCGGCAAGGCGGCCGGATGGAAAAAGGTGATCGTGCTGGTGGCAGGCGCAGCCATGAATTTCCTCACGGGCCTGCTCATCGTCCTTGTGCTGTACGCCCCGGCCAAGGGTTTCTATGTGGAGACCTATGCCGGTCCTCTGGAGGGCTACGGCACTGAGGACTGCGGACTTCAGGAGGGGGACCGCTTTATCAGCGTGGACGGCCACCGGGTGCTGACCTACGGCAACGCTCAGTTCTACCTCAACCGCGCGGGGAACACCGTGGACTTTGTGGTGGAGCGCGACGGCCAGGAGGTGCGGCTGGACAATGTGTCCCTGCCCCGGCAGCAGCGGGTGGATGAGAACGGTCAGACCACCAATTACCGGGGAATCTCCGTAGGCCGTGAGGCCATTCCCGCCACTCTGGTCACCAAACTCAGTTACAGCTGGAATTGTACCATTGATTTTGTCCGTCTGGTGTGGGTCAGCCTGGGCGACCTGCTCAGCGGCGCCGTGGGCGTGCGGGACCTGTCCGGTCCTGTGGGCATTGTGGACACCATGAACCAGGTGGGCAGCCAGTCTGCCAGCCTGCGGGCGGGGATCGAAAACCTGATGTGGCTGGGAGCCCTTATCGCGGTAAACCTGGCGGTGATGAACCTGCTGCCTCTGCCCGCCCTGGACGGCGGCCGGGTGTTCTTCCTGCTGCTCAACGGGGTGCTGACCCTGCTGTTCCGCAAGAAAATCCCTGCAAAATATGAGGGATATGTCCACCTGGCCGGCCTGGCCGCCCTGATGACCCTGATGCTCATGGTCACCTTCAGCGACATCGGCAAGATATTTGCACGCTAGTCACTCCAAAGCGCTTTCAGCGCTTTGGAGTGAAAGGCTGCACACAAGACAGGCCTCGATTCCTTCGGAAAAGTCGGCCTGTCTTGCGTGAGAAGTGTCATTTCCGACGCACATGTCGCCGGAAATGACCGGATTTTACTCTTTTCCGTCGCCTGCGGGCGACGGAACTCCTTGCAGGAGGGCTTTTCATCAGCCTTTAGACTGAAATCATCTGTAAGTACAACTTGTGCAAAATGTAATTTTGCACCCAAACGTTTTTGCCCCCGCTTTTTTCAAAAAGCGGGCGGGGTCCCGGGGCATAGCCCCGGGGGAGGAGGAAGTATGACCAAACAGATCCACGTAGGAAACGTCGCCATCGGCGGCGGCGCACCGGTTTCCATCCAATCCATGACCAACACCCGCACCGACGACGTAGAGGCCACCCTGCGCCAGATCCGGGAGCTGGCCGCTGCCGGGTGCCAGATCATCCGGGTCGCCGTGCCCGACATGGCAGCGGCCCGGGCGGTGGGCAAGATCAAAGAGCAGTGCCCCATCCCCCTGGTGGTGGACATCCACTTCGACTACAAGCTGGCCCTGGAGGCCATCGCCGCCGGAGCGGACAAGGTGCGCATTAACCCGGGCAACATCGGCGACAAGGACCGGGTCAAGGCGGTGGCCGACGCCTGCCGCCAGCGGGGCGTGCCCATCCGCATCGGTGTCAACGGCGGCTCCCTGGAAAAGCCCCTGCTGGCCAAATACGGCGGCGTGTGCCCCGAGGCCATGGTGGAGTCCGCCTTCGGCCACATCCGGCTGCTGGAGCAGTTCGACTTTGACGACATCTGCGTCTCCCTGAAATCCTCCAGCGTGCCCATGACCATGAAAGCCTATCAGCTGATGAGTCAGGAAAGCAATTATCCTTTACATATCGGCGTCACCGAAGCGGGCACTGTGCGCATGGGCACCCTGAAATCTGCCGTGGGCATCGGCGGCCTGCTGGCCATGGGTATCGGCGACACCATGCGGGTGTCCCTGTCCGCCGACCCGGTGGAGGAGGTCTACGCCGCCCGGGACATCCTGAAGGCGGCGGGCGTGCGGAAGGAGGGTGCCGAGCTGGTTTCCTGCCCCACCTGCGGCCGCACCCGCATCGACCTCATCTCCCTTGCCAATGAAGTGGAGCAGCGGCTGAAGGCGGTAGAAAAACCCATCACCGTGGCCGTCATGGGCTGCGTGGTCAACGGCCCCGGCGAAGCCAGCGCCGCGGACTGCGGCATTGCCGGCGGCGTAGGGGAGGGCCTGCTGTTCAAGAAGGGCCAGATCGTGAAAAAGGTCCCCCAGGACCAGCTGGTGGATGAGCTGTTTGCCCTCATTGATACTCTCTGAACTCATCGAGGAGCGTTACCAATATGTCCCAAAAGATACCGTTTTTACAGATGTTCGCCGCCCTGACCCAGTGGCAGGAGTTTGTCAACGCCATGGAGGGCTGGCTCATTGTGGAGGCCGCCATTGACCGGCAGAGCCGCAGCGCGGTGGTGACCCTGGAAGGGGCGGCGGGCGCCGGTCCCAACCTGATCGCCCAGGCCCAGGAAGCCGTGGCCCGGTGTTATGGGCTGAACTCTGTAAAGCTAAATTGCATTACAACAAAAGAGCCGGAAACGCCTGCTCCGGTCCAGCCTCAACCCGAAGCTAAGGCCGAGCCCAAACCTGAGCCCAAGTCCGCGGAACCCGCCCAGAAGACGGCTCCCGCTCCTGTTGCAGCGGAGGAAGAGAAGCCCGCTGAACCTGTGGACGCCTTTGCCCGGGCCGAAGCCATCCGGGCCGCTGCCCTGAAAAAGGTGAAGCACAGCGCTCCCGCTGCCAAGAAGGGGAGCGGCAAGAAGGACGGCGGCAAGGCCATCTTCGGACGGAAGATCCGCCGTGCCCCCATTCCCATCGGGGACCTGGAGCTGGACATGGGCTACGTGGTGGTGGAGGGCGACGTGTTTGCCATCGAGAACCGGGAGCTGAAAAAGCGCAACTCCTGGGTGGTGGCCTTTGATGTCACCGACTACACCGGCTCCATCCGGGTGAGCAAGTTCTTCCCCCAGGCGGACGAGGCCAAACCCTTGGTAGACGGGGTGAAGAAAGGAATGCACCTTGTCATCCAGGGGCGGCTGAACATGGACCGCTTCTACGGCGATATGGTGCTGGAGCCCACGGCGGTGTGCCTGGGTGAAAAGACCATGCGCATGGACAACGCCCCGGAGAAGCGGGTGGAGCTCCACCTGCACACCACCATGTCGGCCATGGACGCCCTGACGGCGGTGGGGCCCAAGCTGGGCCCGGAGAAGAACGTGGTCAAGCGGGCCCAGGCCTGGGGCCACCGGGCCATCGCCATCACCGACCACGGCGTAGCTCAGTCCTTCCCCGACGCCTGGCACTCGGCCAAGGGGATCAAAATTCTCTATGGCGTAGAATCCTACTTTCTCAACGACGTGGACGACCGGGTGGTGGTCCACGGCCAGCCCTGCCAGGATTTTTCCCAAGAAATCGTCTGCTTTGACATTGAGACCACCGGCCTGGACAAGCGGCGGGAGGTCATCATTGAGATCGGCGCGGCGGTGCTGAAAAACGGGGAGGTCACTGACACCTTTAACACCTTCGTGGCCCCGGGGCGCATTTTAAGCCCGGAAATCATCCACCTCACCGGCATCACCGACGAGATGCTGGTGGGCGCGCCCTCCCAGGAGGAGGCCCTGCGGGCTTTCCTTGACTTCGTGGGGGACCGGCCCCTGGCCGCCCACAACGCCGAGTTCGACATGGGCTTTATCTCCGCCGGGTGCCGTAAGTACGGCATTCCGTTCAAAAATCCCTCCATTGACAGCCTGATCCTGGCCCAGAACCTGCTGCCCGAGCTGGGCAAGTACAAGCTGGACATTGTGGCGGAATATCTCCAGCTACCCGCCTTCAACCACCACCGGGCCAGCGACGACGCCGCCACCGTGGCCTACATGCTGCCTCCCTTCTTTGAAAAGCTGGAGGCCATGGGGGTCCACCGCCTGGAGGACATCAACGCCGCCATGCCAAAGCTGCGCAAGGGCGGAAAGGCCCGGCGGCAGCCCAAGCACCTCATCGTGCTGGCCAAGGACCAGACGGGACTGCGCAATCTCTATAAACTCATCTCTCTGGCCCACCTGGAGCACTTTAAGCGCTATCCCATCATGCCCAAATCGGTCATTAACGAGAACCGGGAAGGACTCATCATCGGCTCGGCCTGCGAGGCGGGCGAGCTGTTCCAGGCCGTGGTGGCCGACAAGGACTGGGAGGAGCTCAAGCGCATCGCCTCCTGGTACGACTTTTTGGAGATCCAGCCCATCTGCAACAACCAGTTCATGCTGCGCAAGGGCATGGTGCGAAGCGAGGAGGAGCTGCGGGACTTCAACCGAACCATCGTGCGTCTGGGCGAGGAGCTGGGCAAGCCGGTGTGCGCCACCGGCGACGTCCACTTCCTGGACCCCGAGGACGAGATTTACCGCCACATCCTCCTGGCCAGTAAGGGCTTTGAGGACGCCGACGAGTCCTTGCCCATCTACTTCAAAACAACCGAGGAGATGCTCCAGGAGTTTGCTTACCTGGGGAAGGAGAAGGCCTACGAGGTGGTGGTGAAAAACACCAACCTCATTGCCGACTGGTGCGACCCCATCGAGCCCCTGCCCAAGGGGTTGTTTGCCCCCAAGCTGGAGGACTCCGACGGGGAGCTGAAGCGCCTGGTGTGGGGCAAGGCCCACGAGCTTTACGGCGAGGAGCCGCCCCAGATCGTGGTGGACCGCATCAACGTGGAGCTGGGCGACATCATCCGCTGTAAATACGACGTCATTTATATGTCCGCCCAGAAGCTGGTGCAGAACTCCCTGGAGCACGGCTACCTGGTGGGCTCCCGTGGATCGGTGGGCTCCTCTCTGGTGGCCTTCATGTCGGGCATCACGGAGGTAAACTCCCTGCCCGCCCACTATCGCTGCCCCAAGTGCAAGCACTCCGACTTTGACTACGCCCAGGACCCCGCCCATCCCTACGGTTGCGGCGCGGACATGCCCGACGCCAACTGTCCCATCTGCGGCACGCCCTATATGAAGGACGGCTTCAACATCCCGTTTGAAACCTTCCTGGGCTTCGGCGGCGACAAGGTGCCCGATATCGACCTGAACTTCTCCGGCGAGTACCAGTCCAGCGCCCACCGCTACACCTTTGAGCTGTTTGGACAGACCCACGTGTTCCGGGCGGGCACCATCGGCACCGTGGCGGAAAAGACCGCCTTCGGCTATGTAAAGAAGTACCTGGACGAGCGTGGAAAGCTGGCCTCCAAAGCGGAGGAGAACCGTCTGGCCATCGGCTGCACCGGCGTCAAGCGCACCACCGGCCAGCACCCCGGCGGCATGGTGGTCATCCCCCAGGACAAGGAGATCTACGACTTCTGTCCTGTGCAGCACCCCGCCGATGACCCCAACACCGACATCGTCACCACCCACTTCGAATATCACTCCATGGAGAGTAACCTCCTGAAACTGGACATGCTGGGACACGATGATCCCACCATGATCCGCATGCTGGAGGACCTCACCGGGGTAAACGCCCGCACGGACATTCCCCTGGACGACAAGGACACCATGTCCATCTTCCAGTCCTCCAAGGTGCTGGGCTACGAGAACGACAAGATCCTGGGTCCCACCGGCGGTACCGCCATTCCCGAATTCGGCACTACCTTCGTCCGGGGTATGCTGGAGGACACCCAGCCCGACCAGTTCGATATCCTGGTGCGGCTGTCCGGCTTCTCCCACGGCACCGACGTGTGGCTGGGCAACGCCAAGGACCTCATTACCTCCGGCACCGCCAAGGTCAGCGAGGCCATCGGCTGCCGCGACGATATCATGCTGTTTTTGATTTCCAAAGGCATGGACCCCAAGCGCTCCTTCAAAATCATGGAGGCGGTGCGAAAGGGCAGGGGACTGCCCGAGGGAGCGGAGGACGAGATGCGGGAGCACGGGGTGCCCGACTGGTACATCGGCTCCTGTAAGAAGATCGCCTACCTGTTCCCCAAGGCCCACGCCGTGGCCTACGTGATGATGGCCTTCCGCATTGCCTGGTTCAAGGTCCACCGGCCCCTGGCCTTCTACGCGGCCTACTTCTCCATCCGGGCCAAGGCCTTTGATGAGGCCTTCATGTGCCGCGGCATGGACGTGTGCCAGCAGAAGATGCGCCAGATCATCGCCAAGGACAAGGAGGCCTCCGCCGTGGAGCAGGACATGCTCACCACCCTAGAGGTGTGCTACGAGTTCTACCTGCGCGGCTTCACCTTTGCCCGCATGGACCTGTACAAGTCCCAGGCCATCAACTTCGCCGTGGACGAGGAGCACAACGCCCTCATTCCGCCCTTTGTCTCGGTGGCGGGACTGGGTGAAACGGCGGCCATCTCCCTGGCCGAGCAGCGCAAGGGCAAGCACTTCATCTCCATTGAGGAGGTGGCGGCAGCCTGCCCCAAGGTGTCCAAGACCCATATTGAGCTGCTGAAGGACGCAGGCGCCTTCGGCGACCTGCCCGAGACCAGCCAGATGGACCTGTTCTCCATGTTCGGATAAAAATAAGAAGGCCGCGAAACCAATGGTTTCGCGGCCTTTTCTTTATGCCTTGGGGAAGAGGAGGTTATAGAAGTTGTTTTCCACGATCATGGCGGTGCTGTCCAGCTTGTAGCCCACCAGCTTTTTCATGGCGGAGACGTACTGTTCCTGCTCCTCGGCCGTCATGGTCACCCCTTCCGCCGGGGTAAAGGTCTGGGTGTAGCGGTTATAAAATCCTTTGTCCGTCTTCCAGCACCGGGAAGAGAAAACCACCAGTCCTTCGCTGTCAGAGAGAATGTCGGAGCCCGCCAGCATGCGGGAGTCGTACTCCAACCCCAGGAGGTTGGACAGGGTGGGGAGGATGTCCACCTGGCAGCAAACCTTGTCCACCTGGACAGGCTCTTCCATGCTGGCCGACCAGAGGATGAGGGTGTTTTTGTACACGTCGAAGTCGATGTTGGACTCCTTCAGGTTTTCGATGTCGTCTGAGCTGCCAAACTGCCGGCCCGCCAGCTCCTCCAGGGTGTCCACGTTGAAGTAAGGGATGTGGTCCCCGGTGGCCACGATGAGGGTCTTGTCCAGCTTGCCCGCCGCCTCCAGCTTCTCCAGCAGCAGCTGGAGGGCACGGTCCACCTCCATGGCGGTGGCAATGTAGTTCTGGGTGGTGGTGCTGTAGGGGAGGGCGCGGACGGTGTCCCGGTAGGGGGCCACGATGCGGTTGTCCGAGTAGGGCATGTGGCCGCTGATGGTGAGGTAGTAGACGTGGAAAGGCTGATCGCTGTTGATGTAGTCGTCCACGCTGTTCTCGATCACCTGGGTGTCCCGGGCGGGCCAGGCGATCTCCCCGTTGGAGTTGGTGTCCACCTGGAGCCCGGAGCCAAACTGCTTCCAGTTGTAGCCCAGGTTGGTGTGGGAGGCCATCCGGCCGTACATATCATAGTTGCCGTGGTAGCCCATCACCTGGTACCCCGCCCGGCCAAGCTGCTGCGCCAGAGAGAAGTAGCAGTTGGTGCCCAGCTGGCCGGTACGCTTCATGGTGATGGGGTTGCCGCTTTTGGGGTAGAGTCCCAGAAGGGTCTGGCACTCGCCGTTGGAGGTGCTGGTATAGTGCAGGGCGGTGTAGTAGTTGTTGAACACGAAGCCCTCGTTGGCCAGCTTATAGAGGGTGGGGGTGAGCTGGGGGTCGATGGCGTAGCCGGAGAAGCCTTCGATCACCAGCTGAATGACGTTGTAGCCCTCAAACATGCCGGTGTACTCATTTTTCTTGGTGGGGGTGACGCTGGAGAAGTAGTTGGCCAGCCACTTTACATCCTCATTGGGAGCGTTGGCGGCAAGACCGGCCAGGTCCACATCCATGACGTTGGGGGACGTGTCCAGGGGCTCCTCCTCCGGCTCCTGGGGCTGGGTGCTCGGGGAGCCGTCAGGGGCCGCGCTGGAGCTTCCGCCCAGGTTGCCCAGGTCGCTGAAATCATCGTCCAGGGCCAGGCGGGCGGGAACGATCATATGCTTCACGTCCAGGCGCAGCATGGTGATGAGCCCCAGCTGCTCCACCTGGTCATCCATATTGGTGTCCATGTAGTACAGCTGTCTAGGAGTGAGGTCTCCCTGCCAGGGCAGATGGACCACCGCCAGCCCCAGCAGATGGAAGGCCACCGCCCCCGCCAGAAGCAGCCCGGAAAAGCGGCGGGAGAGGGGGGCAAAGCCGAAGAGCTTCCTTCCAAAGATCAGCAGGAGGATCAAAGGCAGGAACAGCACCAGCAGAATGGGCAGGTGGGTCCACAGGGCGGAGAGCACCACCGAGGTATAGTCGGTGAGCCGGTTGCCTGCCGCCAGCCCCAAGGTGCTGAGAGGGTAGTAGGACTGCAAAATCTTTTTGGCAATGAGCTCCGCCCCAAAGACCAGACAAAAGAGCAGGGTGAGCACCACGCACACCACCTGGTTTACCCTTCGTGGGAACAGGGTGACGGCCAAGGACACCAGACATCCCGCCGACAGGCTGAAGGCCAGGTAGACAGGCAGATAGAGCAGGGAACATCCCATATACAGATGAAGCACTGCCTCCAGATACACCAGAAGGCAGGGAAAATACAAGGCGATGAGCCGGGGAAAGCGTCCGGACGCTTCCGGCTGCTTGGAATGGGGGATGTGCTGATGCTGAGAGGTCATAGCGCGTCTCCTTTCCTGACAAACAGGGAACTTGGTGGGCTCATTATAACATCAATTTTACATAAAACAAATAAAGATTTGATGACAAATTTCCTTCAAAAACGCCCTCACCGGAAGGGGAGAAAAGGGGAGGCGTCCTGTCTCTTGTCAGGAGGCGGTGGATTTGGTATAATAATCTGAATTCGTTTTCCCCCCGGGGAGAAAACAAGCCCGTAAATCCTGAGAGGTCATATCTATGGGAGCCCTGAGAGAACTGTTTTACCATATGGATTGGATCAGCCTGATGCTCTTTGTCATGAGCGCGGCGGCCTGCCTCATCTGCCTGACGGTGCATGAGCTGTCCCACGGTCTGGCCGCCTGGCGGCTGGGAGACCCCACCGCCAAGGTGAACGGACGGCTGACCCTGAACCCCATCGCCCACATCGACTGGATCGGCCTGTTCCTGCTGCTGGTGGCCGGGGTGGGCTGGGCCAAGCCTGTGCCTGTGGACATGCGCAATTTCCGCCGTCCCAAGCGGGACATGGCCATCACCGCCCTGGCGGGACCCGTGTCCAACTTTCTGCTGGCGCTCATCGCCCTGGGCATCGGTTCTCTGCTGCTGCACTTCGGCCCCGAGGGACTGGTCACGGCTTACGCCCTGCTGTTTTTCTGCCAGCTGGCTCTGGTGAGCGTGGGACTGGGTCTGTTCAACCTGATCCCCGTGCCCCCGCTGGACGGCTCCCGGCTGCTCAGCGCCTGTCTGCCCGACAACGCCTACCGCTTTGTCATGCGGTATGAGCGCTTTTTGGTGGTGGTCGTGGTGCTGCTGGCCTGGTCCGGGGCCCTTTCGGGTCCTCTCAGCGCCGCAGTGGCCGGGGTGATGGAGCTTTTGTGCCGGTGCACCGGGTTCCCCTTTGCCCTGGTGACCTATTATTTCTTCTGATTTCATCTGCCCGCGGGGCAAGGAGGCGAGGGATTGGACAGTCCCATTTATCACCTGGAGCGGGTGGTGAAAGCAAAAAGCGAGGACATGGAGGATTTCGTTGGCCCCCTGGACCTGATTTTGCACCTGCTGAGCAAAAATAAAATGGAGATCAAGGACATTCAGATCTCCCTGATCCTGGACCAGTACCTGGCGTGGATGAACCAGCGCAAGGAGCTGGACCTGGAAGTGGCCAGCGAGTTTGTCACCATGGCATCCCACCTGGTCTACATCAAGACCCGGATGCTGCTGTCCATCCACGATGAGGAGGCCCTCAGCGAGATGGAACAGCTCATCGCCACCCTGGAGGCCCATCAGCGCAACGAGAATTATTTAAAGGTAAAGGCCATGGTCCCCATTCTGGACCAGCAGTACCACGTGGCCCGGGATTACATCACCAAGACCCCGGAGCCCATTCAGGCGGACAAGGCCTACCACTATGTCCACCCCAAAAGCGACCTGTTGAAGGCCATGCAGTCGGTGCTGGCCCGGGGGGACAACAAGCTGCCGCCCCCGGTGGCCGCCTTTCAGGGCATCGTGGGCCGGGAACCCTATCCCGTGGCCGAGAAGGCCGCCGAGATCATCCAGCGCCTGGTCCATCTGGGCGTCACCCGGTTTCGCACCCTGTTCCGGGGCAACCGCAGCCGCTCGGAGATCGTGGCCACCTTCATCGCCGTGCTGGAGCTGTGCAAGGCCCACCGCATCCGCCTGGCCGGAACGGAGGAGGACTGCACCGTCACCACCATCCAGGGCCAGGAAGAGGCTATGGAGTTTACCGCCGACGGGAGCGGGGCAGAATAAGAGAGAGGGGGACGTGCCCCATGGAAGTAAAAGAATTGGAAACGGCCCTGGAGGGCATCCTCTTTGCCGCGGGAGAACCCGTGGGCGTAGAGCGGCTGTGCCTGGGCCTGGAGACTGACCGGGCCACCCTGGACGCGGTGGCTAAGACCCTCATGGACCGCTACCGCTATGAGCGGCGTGGCATCCGCATCGTGCGAATGGACGCCAGCTATCAGATGTGCTCCGCGCCTGAGTGCGCCGGGTACATCCGCAAGACCCTGGAGGGAAGAAAGCCTCCCAAGCTGTCCCAGCCCGCTTTGGAGGTGCTGGCGGTGATCGCCTACTACCAGCCGGTGACCCGGGCCTATGTGGACCAGATCCGCGGCGTGGACAGCGCCTACACCGTGAGCCTTCTGCTGGAGCGGGAGCTCATTGAGGAGAGCGGCCGCCTGGCGGTGCCCGGCCGCCCCATCCTGTATAAGACCACCAAGAATTTCCTGCGCTCCTTCGGCATGTCCAGTCTGGAGGAGCTGCCCCCTCTGCCTGACGGCACCCAGGAGGGCAGCCAGATGACCCTGGAGCTGGAGGCGGCGGTGGAACGCCTGAAGGCGGAAGAGGCGGCCAAGGCCGCCGGGGAGGGGACACCGGTATGACCGGATGGATCATTCTGGGGAGCGTACTGGTCCTGCTGGTGCTGCTCTGCCAGGTCAGATTGGGCGTGGAGGGGAGCTACACCCCGGAGGGGGGACGGTTTGCCCTTCGTCTGGGGCCCCTGCGCTTTCAGCTGTGGCCCCGGAAAAAGCCCACAAAGAAGCCCAAGCAAAAACCACAAAAAGCAAAAAAAGCAAAACCCGCCAAGGCGAAAAAGCCCCCAAAGCCGGGATTGTTTGACAACCTGACTGCGGGCGACATCTTCGTTTTGGTGCGGGACCTGGCCCAGCTGGGAATCAAGGCGGCCTCCCGCCTGCGGAAGAAGCTGCGGGTGGACGTATTGGAGCTGGAGATCATCGCCGCGGCTTCCGACCCTGACCGGGCGGTATCCCGCTACGGCCGGATCAACGCCCTGGTGGGCACCCTCTGGCAGCCCCTGAACCAGGCCGTCCACATCCGGGACGGGCGGATTCGGGTCAACGTAGACTTCGACCGCCCCCATATGGCCCTGTATGGACAGGCGGCCATCACCCTTACCATTGGACAGTCTCTGGCCCTGGGCCTTGGCCTGGGGTTCGAGCTGCTGCGATATTTGATGCAGTGGAAACAAACACAACAGAAAGGCGGCTTGACACATGGAAAAGCAGCACCCTCTCAATGACTTGATGGCTACGGCAGCGGAGAAGCTGCGGGCCATGGCGGACTCCAACACCATCATCGGCACCCCCATCCAGACCGGGGAGGTGACCCTCATTCCCGTGTCCCGGCTGTCCTTCGGCATCGCCAGCGGCGGCTCGGACTTTACCACCAAGAACCAAAAGCCCGACGCCCCCAATAACTTCGGCGGCGGCAGCGGCGCCAGCGCCAAGGTGGAGCCTGTGGCCTTCCTCATCATCCGGGGAGACAACGTCAAGCTTCTGCCCGTGATGCCCGCCCCCGCCACCACTCTGGACCGGGTCATCGACACCCTGCCTGAGGTGGTGGACAAGGTCACCGCCTTCTGGGACCAGCAGCAGGAGAAGCGCCGTGAGGGCGTGGACCCCGACGTGGCAGAGTGACAAGGAAAAATCCTTGACCCATTGTTTCGTGTAATATTTTTCCCCAACTGGGCATACTGAATCCATCTTGGAACACAAGGGGGAGTCGGGAATGCTCAGACGATTTGCGGGGGCCCTTGCTGCCCTGGCTTTGGCAGTGGGATTGACCCTTCCGGCCCGGGCCTTGGAAACGTCGGCGGGCAGCGCCATTTTGATGGAGCTGGAGAGCGGACGGGTCCTCTACGAGGATCAGGCGGACCAGCCCCGGCCCATCGCCAGCACCACCAAGCTCATGACCGCCCTGGTGGCCCTGGAACAGGGGCCCGGCCTGGAGGAGGAAGTGACCATCCCTCCGAAGGCGGCGGGGGTGGAGGGCTCCTCCCTGTACCTGAAGGCAGGGGAGAGGCTGAAGTTTGAAACCCTGCTGTATGGCATGCTGCTCCACTCGGGGAACGACGCGGCGGTGGCCGTGGCCGTGCTCACCGCGGGCAGCGTGGAGGCCTTTGCGGCCCAAATGAACCAAAAGGCCCGGGAGCTGGGCATGACCAACAGCCACTTCACCAATCCAACGGGACTGGATGAGGAGGGCCACTACTCCACCGCCCGGGACCTGGCCCTGCTGGCCCGGGCCTGTCTGGCCCAGGAGACCTTGGCAAAGATGGCCGCCACCCCTTCCATCGCGCTGGAGGGGCGCTCCTTTGTCAACCACAACAAGCTGCTGTGGCGGTACGAGGGCTGCGTGGGGCTGAAAACCGGATACACCCAGACAGCGGGGCGCACCCTGGTCTCGGCGGCCCGCCGGGATGGTATGACCTTCATTGCGGTGACCCTGGACGACCCCAACGACTGGGCCGACCACGCGGCGCTGTTTGACTACGGCTTTTCCACCTACCATATGGAGACCGCCCTGGGGGCGGGGGAAGAGGTTCTCTCTCTGCCCGTAACCGGAAGTCTGGTCCCCTTTGCCGGGGTGGTGAGCCAAGAAGGGGTGCGCTGGCCGGTAAAGGAAGGGGAGACCCTGACCGTCCAGTGTGACCTGGGCGGGCTGCGCAGTCTGACCGCCCCCACTCAGGCGGGGGTGCGCCTGGGAACGGCAGAAATTTTATTGGACGGCGTGCCGGTAGCCCGGACGCCTTTGGTGTGCGGTGTGTCGCTGCACCGGGACATGACGGAGCATACCGGCCCGCTGAGCCGGTTATTGGGCCTTCTGGGCCGTGTGTTGTAAGAGAAAGGGGAGCCCTGTGAAGGAGCGCTTGCAAAAATTGATCTCGGCGGCGGGACTGACCTCCCGGCGCAAGGCGGAGGAGTGGCTGCTGGCCGGCCGGGTGACGGTGAACGGCCAGGTGGCCTCCCTGGGCGACCAGGCCGATCCCGATGTGGACCGGGTGGAGGTGGACGGCCGTCCCCTCACCCGGGGAAATCAGCGTACATATGTGATGCTCAACAAGCCCCGGGGCTATGTGACCACCCTGTCCGACGAAAAGGGGCGGCGTACCGTGGCCCAGCTGGTGTCCGGCTGCGGCAAGCGGCTGTGGCCCGTGGGACGGCTGGACCTGGACTCAGAGGGGCTGCTGCTCATGACCGATGACGGCGAGCTGACCAACCGGCTGCTCCATCCCCGGCACCAGGTGGAGAAGGAATACCTGGTTTGGGTGCGGGGAGACGTGGATCGCGCGCTGCCCATCCTCACCGGCCCCATGGAGCTGGACGGCGTGCCCCTGGCCCCGGCCAAGGTGTCTGTGGGCCGCCAGACGGGGGACACGGTTCAGCTCACCATCATCATTTATCAGGGGAAAAACCGCCAGATCCGGCGTATGTGCGCCCAGGCGGGGCTGGAAGTCACCCGGCTCAAGCGCATCCGGGAGGGCGGACTGCGGCTGGACCGGAGCCTGAAGCCCGGGGCGTGGCGGCCCTTGACCAAAGAAGAGCTGGCCCTGCTGGAGGAATCCGGGGCCTTTTAAAAGAAATTTTGCAAGATTTTACCTTCAACTTGCAAAAATGGCTTGCATTTTTTAGGGAAAGCCGTTATGATAGAAACCGAAGGATTTTGCGGCTGCCAGCGGCGTGTGACGAATCCAGCGCTGGCGGCCTTTATTATGTCCCTTGTTTGGGAACGCGTCAGGAGATGAATCAGAGTGATGAATCGGGACATTCTGGCCATTATTCAGGAAAATATGAACACCTTTTCCAAGGGGCAGAAGAGAATCGCCAACTATATTCTGGAGTCCTATGATAAGGCGGCCTTTATGACCGCCAGCAAATTGGGCAAGCGGGTCAACGTCAGCGAGTCCACCGTGGTGCGCTTTGCCGCCGAATTGGGCTATGACGGATACCCCAGCATGCAAAAGTCCCTTCAGAAAATGATCCGCAACCGGCTGACCTCGGTGCAGCGCATCGAGGTGGCCAACGACCGCATCGGGGACCAGAACGTGCTGGACATGGTGCTCCAGTCGGACATTGAGAAGATCCGCCTCACCCTGGAGGAGATCGACCGGGAGAGCTTTGACAAGGCCACCGACGCCATTGTGGCCGCCCGCCGCATCTATGTCATCGGCGTGCGCTCCTCCGCCGCCATCGCCACCTTCCTGGGCTTCTATTTCAATCTGATTTTTGACAACGTGGCCATGATCACTGCCAACACCGCCAGCGAGGTCTTTGAGAGCCTGCTGCGGGTGGGCCCGGAGGACGTGGTCATCGGCATCAGCTTCCCCCGCTACTCCAGCCGGGCGGTGCAGGCCATGAGCTTTGCCCGGGACCGGGGCGCTACCACCATCGCCATCACCGACAGTGAAGCCTCGCCCCTGGCCTCCAACTCCCAGTACACCCTGAAGGCCCGCAGCGACATGGCCTCCTTCGTGGACTCTCTGGTGGCCCCCTTGAGCCTGGTCAACGCCCTCTTGGTGGAGGTCAGCCGCAAGAAGAACGAGGACCTGTCCAAGACCTTCCAGACCCTGGAGCAGATCTGGGAGGAGTACGGAGTTTACGAAAAGGCACAGGACGGACAGGTATGACGACAGATCTCATTGTAGTAGGCGGCGGCGCGGCGGGTATGATGGCCGCCATTGCCGCAGGGAAGAAGGGGGCCCGGGTGTGCCTGGTGGAGCGCAACCCCAAAATGGGCCGCAAGCTTTACATCACCGGCAAGGGCCGGTGCAACGTGACAAACCACTGTGCGCCCCAGCAGGTGCTGGAGAGCACCCCCCGCAACAGCCGCTTTCTCTATGGCGCCGTGACCCGCACGCCGCCGGAGTGGGTAGAGGACTTCTTTTCCCGCCAGGGGGGCGTGCCCCTGAAGGTGGAGCGGGGCAACCGGGTCTTTCCCCAGTCGGATAAGGCCGCCGACATCATCGACGCCTTAGTGAAGATGATGCGGGAGCAGCATGTGCAGATCATCCAGGACCGGGCCCAGTCCGTCCTGGTGGAGGATGGACAAGTAAAAGGACTTGTCTGTGAAAATGGCACCTACCACTGTAAAGCGGTGATCCTTGCCACAGGTGGAGCCTCCTATCCCGCCACCGGCTCCACGGGAGATGGCTATGACATGGCCCGGGAGCACGGCCACACCATTCTGCCGCCCACGCCCTCGTTGGTGCCCCTGGAGGCGGAGGAGTCCTTCTGCGCCGCCATGCAGGGCCTGGCCCTGAAAAACGTCACCCTGAAGGTGAAAAACCAGAAGAAAAAGGTGATCTTCCAGGAGCAGGGCGAGCTGCTGTTCACCCATTTCGGCTTGTCGGGCCCCCTGGTGCTCAGCGCCAGCGCCCACATGCGGGATTTTCAGAAGGACCGCTATACCTGCACCATCGACCTGAAGCCCGCCCTGGACGAAGGAAAGCTGGACGCCCGGCTGCTGCGGGAGTTGGGGGAGAACGCCAACAAGGATATGCACAACATCCTGGGCGCGCTGCTGCCCCGGCTCATGGTGCCTGTGATGCTGGAGGTGGCCAACATCGCCCCCGACCGCAAGGCCCACGATGTGACCCGGGAGGAGCGCCGCCGCCTGCTGGAGGCCCTGAAGGCGTTTCCCATCCACATCAAAGGCCCCCGGCCTATTGCCGAGGCCATCGTCACCTCGGGCGGCGTGAAGGTAGGGGAGGTAGACCCCAAAACCATGGCATCTAAGAAGGTGGCGGGCCTGTATTTTGCAGGAGAGCTGCTGGATGTGGACGCCTACACCGGAGGGTATAACCTCCAGATCGCCTGGGCCACCGGCCGCGCCGCGGGAGAGAGCGCCGCGGACTATGTCCAGGCGGACCCCCAGGACGGGGAATTTTAAGAGAGAGAACGAAATTTGGAGCGAAGGTTATGGAGCGTAGAAGCATTGCCATTGACGGCCCCGCCGGGGCCGGAAAAAGCACCCTGGCCCGGGCCCTGGCCCGGGAGCTGGGCTATTTGTACGTGGACACAGGCGCCATCTACCGGACCGTCGCCTTGCAGGCGAAGCGGGCGGGGGCGGACCCCGCCGATCCGGCTCAGGTGACGCCCATTTTAGCGGACCTGGACATCGGAATGGATTACGGGGCAGACGGGGTACAGCATATGTACTTGTCAGGCGAGGACGTCACCGACGCCATCCGTATCAATGAGATTTCCGCCCTGGCCTCCCAGGTGGCGGCCCAGCCTGCGGTGCGGGCCTTCCTGCTGGACTACCAGCGCCGCCTGGCTCAGGAGCGTGACGTGGTCATGGACGGCCGGGACATCGGCACCGTGGTGCTGCCCAACGCCGGGGTGAAGATCTTCCTCACCGCCGACGCCCGGGCCCGTGCCCGCCGCCGCTGTCTGGAACTGGAGCAGCGGGGCCAGCAGGCCGATCTGGAACAGGTGCTGGCCGACATCCAGCGCCGGGACCAGCAGGACCGGGAGCGGGCCGTGGCGCCTCTGCGTCAGGCTGAGGACGCCGTGCTGCTGGACACCACCTCTCTGGGACTTCAGGAGAGTCTGGAGGCCCTGGTCCAGACCGTGAGAGAGAGGCTTGTGCCGTGAGTATGGAATCCATGTACCGCCTGCTGTACTGCATCGTGTGGCCCTTTTTTAACCTCTGCCATCCGGTGCGTGCCATTGGGCGGGAAAATCTCCCAGAGGGGGGAGCGGTGCTCTGCGCCAACCACACCGCCCTGTCCGATCCGCTGTTTATCTGCTTTGCCTGTACCCTGCGCAACAAGTTCCGGCCCATGGCCAAGGTGGAGCTGTCCAAGGTTCCCCTCATTGGCTGGCTGTTGGGCAAGGCGGGCGTCATCTATGTGGACCGCGGCCACGCCGATGTGAAGGCGGTGAAGTCCGCGCTGCTGTGTCTGAAAAATCACGGAAATCTGCTGATCTTCCCCGAGGGCACCCGGGTCCACGAGGGGGAGGACGTGTCCGCCAAGGGTGGCGCGGCCCTCTTTGCCACCCGCACCGGGTCTCCCATCGTCCCGGTATATGTGTCCCGAAAGAAGCCCTGGTTCCGCCCCACCACCGTGGTCATCGGCCAGCCCTTCTATCCCCAGATCCAGGGCCGGAAGGCCACGGCTGACGAGCTGGACCAGATCACCAATGAGGTCATGGAGCGCATCCATGCTCTGGGGGAGGGCGCAGAATGAGAATGATTCTGGCCAAGTCCGCCGGCTTTTGCTACGGCGTAAAGCGGGCGGTAGAGCTGGCCGAACAGGCCGCCGCCCAGGGGGAACCCTGCGTCATGCTGGGCTATATCATCCACAACAGCGACGTGGTCCGGCGGCTGGCTGAGCAGGGCGTCTATGTGGTGGAGCGCCCGGAAGAGGTGCCCCAGGGCAGCGGCGTCATCATCCGCTCCCACGGGGAGAGCCGGGAGACCTACCGCCGCCTGGAAGAACGGGGCGCCCGCATCCTGGACGCCACCTGTCCCAACGTGACCCGCATCCACCAGATCGTGGCCCGGGCGGAGGAGCAGGGCCGCCAGCCGGTGATCATCGGCACCCCCGACCATCCGGAGGTCACCGCCATTGCCGGGTGGTGCCGCCATCCCGTGGTTTTGGCAGGGGAGGAGGACCTGGAACACTGGCTCTCCCAGGACCCGCAACGGCGGGAAAAACCCCTCACTTTTGTGTCCCAAACCACCTCTACCAGAAAAATCTGGGATGGGTGCGTGAAAAAAGCAAAAAAAGAGTGTACAAATCCAGAATTTTTTGATACAATATGCGGAGCGACATCGAAACGCCAGGAGGAAGCCCATCAGTTAGCCGCGCAGTGCGACAAAATGGTGGTCATCGGCGACGGTAAAAGCTCCAACACCAAACGCTTGGCGGAGATTTGCCGGGAGTCCTGCCCGGACGTTCAGCTCATCGAGCGGGCGTCCGACCTGGATCTGAGCCGGCTGGCCCAGGCAGAAGTTGTCGGCATCACGGCGGGTGCTTCGACTCCCGCGTGGATAATAAAGGAGGTCTGTGACAAAATGAGCGAAGAAATTATGGAGATCGAGAAGTCCTTTGCTGAACTGCTGGAGGAGTCGATCAAAACTTTGAATACGGGGGATAAGGTAACTGGTACTGTGGTTGCAATCACGCCCACCGAGATCCAGGTGGATCTGGGTACCAAGCACGCCGGCTATATTCCCGTGTCCGAGCTGACCGACGATCCCACCGCCAAGGTGGAGGATCTGGTCAAGGTCGGCGACGAGATCGAGACCTTTGTGGTCCGCGTCAACGACCAGGAGGGTGTTGTCACCCTGTCCAAGAAGCGTCTGGACGTTGTCAAGGGCTGGGAGGAGATCGAGACCGCCCGTGAGAACGAGACCGTTGTCGAGGGTGTTGTCACCGAGGACAACAAGGGCGGCGTCGTGGTGTCCGTGAAGGGCATCCGCGTGTTCGTTCCCGCTTCTCAGACCGGTCTGCCCCGTGAGACTCCCATGAACACCCTGCTCAAGCAGAAGGTGCGTCTGGTCATCACCGAGGTCAACCGTGCCCGCCGCCGCGTGGTGGGTTCCATCAGCAAGGTGCTGCGCGCTGAGCGTGCCGCTGCCGCTGAGAAGGTCTGGGCCGAGATCGAGGACGGCAAGCACTACACCGGCACCGTGAAGTCCCTGACTTCTTACGGCGCTTTCGTTGACATCGGCGGCGTGGACGGCATGGTCCACATCTCCGAGCTGTCCTGGAGCCGCATCAAGCACCCCTCCGAGGTTGTGAAGGTGGGCGATACCGTGGACGTGTACGTCATCTCTGCCGACAAGGAGAAGAAGAAGATCTCCCTGGGCATGAAGGATCACAGCCAGGATCCTTGGACCGTGTTCACCACCACCTACGAGGTGGGCGACACCGCCAACGTCCGCGTGGTCAAGCTGATGCCCTTCGGCGCCTTTGCCGAGGTCGTTCCCGGCGTGGACGGCCTGATCCACATCTCCCAGATCGCCGATCACCGCATCGACAAGCCCAGCGACGTGCTGGCTGAGGGCGATAAGGTGGACGTGAAGATCACCGACGTGGATATGGAGAACAAGAAGGTCTCCCTGTCCATCCGCGCTCTGCTGGAGGCTTCCAACGAGGAGCCCGAGGTGGAGGAGTAATTTCTCAACCGAACAGGCGGCCGCTCTTTTGAGCGGTCGCCTGTTTTTTTGTAAAATTCCGCCCAGAGAGAGACAAAACATAGGTAAAATCGGGGCCGGAACTTGTCAGAACGGGGAAAAGTGGCTATAATGTGAAATATAAGGGGGAAAATGCCCCCGGAAACCGCGGCTTTCCGGGAAGATTCCCGGGCCGCAGAGCATAGAATAGGAGGTGTTGGCGTTGTTTCAGATCGGGGATAAGATCGTCCACCCCATGCATGGGGCGGGGATCGTGGAGAGTATCGTCCAGAAGAAGGTAAACGGCGTGGTACGGGAGTATTATGTCCTGAAACTCCCGGTGCGCGCCATGGTGGTCATGGTGCCTACAGAGCACTGTGAAGAGATCGGCGTGCGTCCCATCCTGGAGCCCGAACAGGCCGCCCGGGTCATGGAGGCTCTGCCCTCCATCCAGGTGGAGATGACCCAGAACTGGAACCGCCGATACCGGGAAAATATGGAGCGGCTGAAAAGCGGCAACCTGCTGGAGGTGGCCCGGGTCATCAAGGGCCTGATGCAGCGGGATGTGGCCCGTGGGCTGTCCACAGGGGAGCGGAAGATGCTCCACTCGGCCAAGCAGATCCTGATCTCAGAGATCGTCATGTGCCAGGGGGGCAGCTACGACGCCGTGGAGGAGCGCATCAACCGGGCCATGGCCTGAGCGCGCCGCCCAAATACCAGAACAGACGCCCTAAGTGGCGTCTGTCCCTTTGAAGGAGAATGATTATGGCAGGATTCTTGTCCCGTCTGGGACATCGGGAAAAGGCAAAAATCTGTTCCGCCGTGGTGGTGGCAGCGGGGTCGGCCACCCGGATGGAGGGGATCGACAAGATCCTCACCACTCTGGGCGACGTGCCCGTTCTGGTACATACCCTGCGGGTGTTCCAGCGCTGCCCCGAGATCAGCGAGGTGGTGGTGGTCACCCGGGAGGACCTGCTGCTGGACGTGAGCCAGGTGTGCAAAGCCTTTGCCCTGGACAAGGTGACCAAGGTGGTGGTAGGGGGGAGCCAGCGGGCCCTCTCCGTGCTGGCCGGCCTGCGGGAGACCCGCCAGGACGCCGACCTCATCGCCATCCACGACGGGGCGCGCCCCCTCGTCACCGACGAGATCCTGCAGGAGACGGTGGCCCGGGCGGCGGTCACCGGGGCGGCGGCTCCCGCCATTCCGGTCACCGACACCATCAAGCGGGTAGAGGAGGGGTTTGCCGTGGACACGGTGGACCGCAGCACCCTCTTTGCCGTGCAGACCCCCCAGATCTTCCAGGCCGACCTCATCCGGGCGGCGGTGCAGCAGTCGGTGGAAGAAAATCTCACCCTCACCGACGAGTGCGCGGCGGTGGAGCGTCTGGGCATGAAGGTGGCCATGACCCGGGGCAGCCGGGAAAACATCAAGATCACCACCCCCTTTGACCTGCTGCTGGGGGAGGCCATTCTGGACAGCCGCATGGGAGGAGAAGGCATATGATGCGCATTGGACACGGATACGACGTACATCGCCTGGTGGAGGGCCGGGACCTGATCCTGGGGGGCGTGAAGGTGCCCCACACCCTGGGCCTGCTGGGCCACTCTGACGCCGATGTGCTGACCCACGCGGTGATGGACGCCCTGCTGGGGGCGGCCGCTCTGGGGGACATCGGCCGCCATTTCCCCGACACTGATCCCACCTATAAGGGGGCGGACAGCCTGGTCCTGCTGGACCATGTCATGGCCCTGCTGAAGGAGAAGGGCTACCGGGTGGGCAACGTGGACGCCACCATTTTGGCCCAGAAGCCCAAGCTGGCCCCCTATATTACCCAGATGCGGGACAATCTGGCCCGGCACATGGGGGTGGAGCCCGACCAGGTGAACGTGAAGGCCACCACCGAGGAGCGCCTGGGCTTTACCGGGGCGGAGGAGGGCATCGCCGCCCACAGCGTGTGCCTGCTGGAGCAGGAATAATGCAACAACAGACGGGAGGCATGGTGCAGAGCCGTTGCCCTCCCGTTTTTGTTTGGGGCGGCAGCGCCCCGCAACGCATAGACTGACCCAGGGGGATGGGACACCTGTCCAGGTCAAGCCCGGCGCAGGCAGGCCGGACCCCCGGGAAAGGAAACCTATGCCATGGGAGATTATTTGATTTCATGCCGCTCCCTCACCTATGCCCAGCGCGCGGCGGCAGTGCTGGGCCGGGCGGGGATCACGGCCCGCATTTTCCGCACCCCCAGAAGCATTGCCGGAGCCGGGTGCGGCCACTCGGTTGGCTTCCCCCGGCACAAGCTGGACCAGGTCCTCTGGGTGCTGGAGCAAAACCAGGTCGCCTACTCCGGGCTGTACGAGAGCACCGGGCCGGGGACCTACCGGGAGGTGGATCTGTGATCTATCTGGACAGCGCGGCCACCACCCTGCAAAAGCCGCCCCAGGTGGCCCGGGCCTGCGCCTGGGCCGCCAGTCATTTGGCTAGCCCCGGACGGGGCGGACACCGGCCCGCCATGGCCGCGGGAGAGACCGCTTTTGCCTGCCGTCAAGCGGCGGCGGAGCTGTTTCATGTCCCACAGCCGGAGCAGGTGGTCTTTACCAGCAGCGCCACCCACGGTCTGAACATCGCCATCAAAAGTTTGGTGCCTCCCGGGGGCCGGGTGGTGATCTCGGGCTATGAGCACAACGCCGTCACTCGGCCTCTCCACGCCATCCCCGGCGTCACGGTAGCGGTGGCGGGCGGTCCTCTCTTTGCCCCCCAGGACACCCTGGCCGCCTTTGACCGGCTCATTACCCCGGACACCAGCGCGGTGATCTGCACCCACGTCTCCAACGTGTTCGGCTTCATCCTGCCCATTGCGGACATCGCCCGGCTGTGCCGAACCCGGGGGGTGCCCTTTATTGTGGACGCCTCCCAGTCGGCGGGCTGCCTGTCGGTGGATTTTCAGGCCCTGGGGGCGGAATTTATCGCCATGCCGGGGCACAAGGGGCTCTACGGCCCCCAGGGCACGGGGCTGCTGCTGTGCGCCCAGAAGGGCGTGCCCATTCTGCAGGGGGGCACGGGCTCAGCCTCAGCGGTACAGGAGATGCCCGACTTTCTGCCCGACCGCCTGGAGGCGGGCACCCACAATATGGTGGGCATCGCCGGACTGCTGGAGGGGCTGCGCTTTGTCCAGCGGGAGGGCGTGGAGCGCATCGGCCGCCGGGAGCGGCAGCTCATTGCCAGGGCGGGGGAGAAGCTCTCCCGTCTGCCCTGGGTGGAGCCCTTCTGGGACCCCTCCGGGAAGAGCCAGGCGGGGGTGCTCTCCTTCCGGGTGCGGGGCCGGGACTGCGAGTGGGTAGGGGAGATGCTGGGGGAGCGGGACGCCGCCCTGCGGGCAGGGCTCCATTGTGCCCCCCTGGCCCACCAGAGCGCAGGCACCCTGGAGACGGGGACGGTGCGTCTCAGCGTGTCCGCCTTCAACACCCCCTGGGAGATCGACCGCCTGGTCCAGCTTCTGCACGCCATGGGACCGGGCGCCTGAGGGCGGTCCCCACGGAACAGTCACCAAATCATCCAGGGAAAATTCACGAAATTTTCATTCTTCCCCCTCCGATTCATGTTGCCATCGGAGGGGGAATATCGTATAATAACTAGGATAGGCATAGTGTGCCAACGCCTTGACGGAAAGAGGGGAGCAAGTTGCTGCAAACAATTTTGATTTTCTTCCAGGAGGAGATCCCATTTCTCAGCACCATTAAAATCGCGGATCTTGTAGACCTGGCCATCCTCTCCTTTGTCATTTATAAAATCCTGTGGTTTATGCGCAAGACCAGCTCCGGGCGGGTACTGCGGGGCGTGACCCTGCTCATCCTGGCCATGTGGCTTGCTACCTACGTCTCCCTGACCGCCACCAGCTTCCTGCTGAACAAGCTGGTGGAATGGGGCATTCTGGTGCTGGTGATCCTCTTCCAGCCCGAGCTGCGCCAGGCCCTGGAGCGGGTGGGCAGCGGCAAGCTGTCCAACATGTTCTCCGCCTCCCGGCCCGTGCCCCTGCACGACATGGAGACCGCCATCACCCAGACCGTGGAGGCCTACACCTCCATGTCCAAGGACAAGGTGGGCGCCCTCATGGTCTTTGAACGGAAAAACCTGCTGGACGATGTGATCAAAACGGGCACCGCCCTGGACTGCTCCATCTCCAGTGAGCTGCTGAAAAACCTGTTCTGGAACAAGGCCCCCCTCCACGACGGAGCGGTCATCGTCCGGGATGGCCGCATCGTGGGTGCGGGCTGCATGCTGCCCCTGTCCGGCAACGTCAATCTCAGCCGGGACCTGGGCATGCGCCACCGTGCCGGCATTGGCATGAGCGAGCACTCCGACGCGGTGGTCATCATCGTCTCGGAGGAGACAGGCTCCATTTCCGCCGCCATGGGCGGCATGCTCAAGCGGCACCTGGCCCCTGAGACCCTGGAGCGCCTGCTGCGCAACGAGCTGACCGAGGAGGACAGCGGGGAGGAGCGTCCCCGTCCCGCCACTCAGGTCATGCAGCTGCTGAACACTCTGTTCTCCCGTGGAAAGAAGGAGGGAGAAGAATGATCCATCGTTTACGGGAAAGCCGTTGGTTCTATATCATGCTGTCCATCCTGCTGGCCGTGATCGTCTGGCTGTATGTACGCGAGGTACAGAACCCCACCCTGGACACCACCTTCTACGGCATCCAGGTCCAGTTCACCGGCGAGCGGGTGCTGGAGGAGCGGGGACTCACCGTCTCCGCCGTGACGCCCACCGAGGTCAAGGTAAAGGTCAACGCCCCCAACAGCGTGCTGTCCAACCTGAACCGGGAAAACATCACCGCCGTGGTGGATCTTTCCGAATGCACCCAGCCCGGGCAGTACGAGCTGAGCTATACCCCCAAGCTCCCCACCAACATCGACACCACCAACGCCTTCTTTACCGAGCAGGAGCCCCAGACGGTCACCGTGACCATTGACAATCTGGCCACCGAGACCAAGACGGTGGAAGTCCAGCTGGAGGGCAACGTGGCCGACGGCTACCAGGCCGGAACCCCCGTCATCGACCCCGAGACGGTGGAGATCAGCGGCACCGCCGAGCAGATCTCCAAGGTCAGCCGGGTAGTAGTGGTGGTGGAGGCCGAGGACCTCAACGAGACCTACTCGGGCCGTCTGCCCCTCACCATGCTGGACGCCCAGGGCAATCCCATCACCGACTCCACCATCCAGATGAGCGAGGATACCGCTTATGTCACCCTGCCGGTGGGTGTTGTAAAGGAAGTGCCCCTTACCGTTACCTTCCTGCCCGGAGGCGGGGTCACCGATATCGACGCCAATGTGGAGTACAGCATCGAGCCTTCGACCATCACGGTCATCGGCTCCAAGGAGGAGCTGGCCGGTCTCACCGAGATCTCTCTGGGCAGCATCGACCTGTCCACGGTCATGGGCACCAGCACCATCACCATGCCCATCAAGCTCTCCTCCACGCTGGAGAACGCGGTGGGCGTGACCGAGGCCACGGTGACCGTCACCGTCAAGGGCCTGGCCACCAAAACCTTTAACGTCACCAACATCACCCTCATCAATGAGCCCAGCGGCTACAACGTGACCCTGGTCACCAAGGAGCGGCAGGTCATGGTCCGGGGCAGCCAGAGCGTTCTGGACACCCTGGACGCCAGCCAGATCCGCATCACTGCCGACGTGTCCAACGTCACCGCCACAGGCACATCCACCGTAAGGGCCAAGGCCTACCTGGACTCCGGGGGAGATGAGGTAGGCATTGTGGGCACCTATGACGTCACGGTCAATGTGACCAGGTAGCCCTGAAAAACCACGCACCAACTAACGGAGGCAAAACCATGAATCAAAGCGCGATCGTGAAAAAAGAAATCCGGGAGGGGCTGGCCGAGGTCTCCCTACTGCGGCAGGTGGAGTGCGGCCTGAGCTGCGGCGGCAACTGCGCCAGCTGTATGCAGAAGCCCCAAGGTGAGATCCTGGCCCTGGCCAGCAACCCCATCGGCGCCAAGCCGGGAGAGGTTGTGGAGGTAGCTGCCGCTGAGGTCGGCGGCATCGGTCCGGCCATTCTGGTCTTCGCCGTGCCCTGTATCTGCCTGGCCCTGGGCTATCTGCTGGGACAGGCCCTGGGATTTGGTGAGATGCCCAGCGTTGGCATGGCCGCTCTGGGCCTGCTGGTGGGCTTCATCCCCGCCGCCCTGGTGAACCGGGCCATGACCCGGAAGCAGGGACCTGAGTTTGTGATCCTGCGCCACCAGGCTTAAGGGGAACGTACCATGTTCGGCTATGTCAGGCCCCTGCGGGACGAACTGAAATGCAGGGACTTCGACCTGTACCGGGCCACCTACTGCGGACTGTGCCGCTGTATGCGCCGCCGGTTCGGACTGCTGGCCCCCATGTTTCTCAACTACGACTTCACCTTTTTGGCTCTGTTGGTCTCACCCACGGAGGAGCACTTTTCTCCCTGCCGCGGACGGTGCCACGCCAATCCCTTTTTGAAAAAGTCCATGTGTCCCGACAGCCCCGCCCTGGAACGGGCCGCCGATGAGAGCGTAATCCTCACCTGGTGGCAGCTGCGGGACAAGGCCCGGGACGAGGGCCTTTGGAAGGGGCTGCCCGCCCGGGCGCTGGCTCTGGCCCTGAAGCCCTCCTACCGCAAAGCGGCCCGTCTGCGGCCTGACTTTGACCGGGCAGTAGGGGAGAGCCTGGCGGCGCTGGACCGCATGGAGGCGGAGCACTGTCCCTCCATCGACCGTCCGGCGGATACCTTTGCCACCCTGCTTCAGGCGGCGGCCCCCAAAGAGGGGGATGCCGGCCGGGACCGGGCCATGGAGCAGCTGCTCTACCACCTGGGGCGGTGGATCTACCTCATCGACGCCCAGGACGACCTGGAGGAGGACGCCCGCACGGGAAGCTACAATCCCATTGCCCTGCGGTTTGGTCCGGAGGGAGACCGGGAGGCCATGGAGCGCACCCTGGACCACTCCCGGAACCTGATGTGCTCCGCGGCCCAGCTGGTGGACTTCGGCTGCCGCTGGCCGGTGGTGGAGAATATTCTGTACTGGGGCATGCCCTTGGTCCAGCGCGCCGTCTTTGACGGCAGCTGGAAAGAGATACAAAAACAAAAGATATGGAGACGCAACACATGAGAGATCCCTATACCGTATTGGGCGTCAGCCCCAACGCCAGCGATCAGGAGGTCAAGCGTGCCTACCGGGAGCTGGCCCGAAAGTACCATCCGGACAACTATGTGGACAATCCTCTGGCCGACCTGGCAGAGGAGAAGATGAAGGAGATCAACGAGGCCTACGAGGCCATCCAGAAGCAGCGCAGCGGGGGCGGCGGCTATCAGCAGCAGTCCTCCGGCGGTTACCGCCAGCAGCAGCAGTACTCTTCCTCTTCCAGCAACAACCCCACCTTTGCCCGGGTACGCAGCATGATCAATCTGGGCGACCTGAACGCGGCCGAGCGCCTGCTTCAGGAGGTGCCCCAGCGCAGCGGCGAGTGGTATTTCCTCATGGGCAGCATCGCCTACCGCCGCGGCTGGCTGGATGAGGCCATGCAGAACTACAATCTGGCCGTTCAGATGGAGCCGGGGAACATGGAGTACCGCCAGGCCCTGGCCATGATGCAGCGGGGCGGTCAGGCCTACCGGCCTTACGGCGCTGCGGGCGGTATGGACAGCCTGGACTGCTGTACCACCATGCTGTGTCTCAACTGCCTGTGCAACGGGTGTAACTGACATGGCGGGCAGATTTGACCGGAACACCCGGCGCACCGCCCTGGGCGGCGTTCTGGCGGCAGGCAGCCTGGCTGTGCTGTGGCTGGCCTGCATCGCGCCCACAGGCAGCCTGGGCATCACGGCGGTGGCGGGATTGTTTCCCATGGTGGCGGTGGTGACCTCCGGACGGCCCGCAGGCTTTCTCTGCTGGGCGGCCTCGGCGGTGCTGGGCCTGCTGCTGCTGCCCGACAAGGGCGTGGCCCTGCTGTACTTCTGCTTTTTAGGGCTGTATCCGGTGGTAAAAAGCCATTTGGAGCACCTGCCCGGGCGGGTCTTGGAGTGGGTCTGCAAGCTGGCCTACTTCAATCTGGCCCTGACCCTGATTTGGTTTGTGTTCCGGGCGCTGTTTCTGCCCATGCTGCCCTCCTGGCTGGAGGCGCAGACCTGGCTCATTTATGTGGTTGGGAACGTGGTCTTTGTGGCCTATGACATTGGCCTGTCCCAGCTCATCGGCGCTCTGACCCGCCGGCTGTATCCAGGCAGACGATAAAAAAGGAAATGTAAGGATGTGACCCACATGGTCAAAAGCATGACTGGTTACGGCCGGGCCGAGGACACCCTGGGCGGCTGTACCATCACTGTGGAGCTGCGCTCCGTCAATAACCGCTATTTGGACTGCAATATCCGCATCCCCCGGCTGTACCTCTTTGCCGAGGACGCCATCAAGGCCCGGGTGCAGAAGGTGATTTCCCGGGGCAAGGTGGATGTGTTTGTGACCCTGGACAACGCCGGGGGAGAGGCCGTGAAGGTCTCGGTGAACCGGGGCGTGGCCGACGGCTACTACGCCGCCCTGCAGGAGCTGTCCCAGACCTATGGTCTGTCGGGAGACATCTCCGTCTCCCTGCTCTCCCGCTTCCCCGACGTGCTGCTGGCCGAGAAGGCCCAGGAGGACGTGGAGCAGCGGGCCAAGGACATCTGCTCCGTGCTGGACCGGGCTCTGTCCGACTTTGACCAGATGCGCGCCCGGGAGGGCGAGCGCCTGAAGGAGGACGTGCTGTCCCGGGCCGCCCGCATTGAGGAGCTGGTCACCTTGGTGGAGGAGCGCTCGCCCCAGACCGTGTCTGAGTACCGCGCCAAGCTGGAGGCCCGGATGAACGAGGTGCTGGCCAACACCCAGCTGGATCCCGCCCGCATCCTCACCGAGGCGGCCATCTTCGCCGACAAGGTGGCGGTGGACGAGGAGACGGTGCGCCTGCGCAGCCACATCTCCCAGCTGCGGGAGATGCTGGGGCAGGGGGGCGCCACCGGACGAAAGCTGGACTTCCTCATTCAGGAGTTCAACCGGGAGGCCAACACCATCGGCTCCAAGTGCAGTGACATCGAGATCGCCCGCCATGTGGTGGACATCAAGGCGGAGATCGAGAAGATCCGGGAGCAGGTGCAAAACATTGAATAAGGGGGTAAGGGCGTGAAGCTGATCAACATCGGATTTGGAAACATGGTATCCGCCGGACGGCTCATCGCCATCGTCAGCCCCGAGTCTGCGCCCATCAAGCGCATGGTGCAGGAGGCCAGAGAGCGGGGCGTGCTCATTGACGCCACCTACGGGCGTAAAACCCGGGCGGTGCTCATTATGGACAACGACCATCTGGTCCTGTCGGCCCTCCAGCCGGAGACGGTTTCCAACCGCCTGGCAGGAGAAAAGGACAACGCAGAGGAGGAAACGGAATGATCCGAAAAAAGGATAAGGGACAGCTCATCGTCCTGTCCGGCCCGTCAGGGGTTGGAAAGAGCACGGTGATCGCTGAGCTGCTGGGGCAGCGGAAAAACATCTATTTCTCCGTCTCTTACACCACCCGGCAGCCCCGGGTGGGAGAACAGGACGGGGTCAACTACAACTTCGTCTCCCGGCAGGAGTTTGAGCGCATGATCGCCGACGACGAACTGCTGGAGCACGCGGAGTATGTGGGGAACTACTACGGCACCTCCCTGAAGCTCATTCAGGAGAAGCTGGATGCCGGCATCGACGTGCTGCTGGACATTGAGGTAAAGGGAGCGGCCAAGGTGCGCCGGCGCTGTCCGGAGGCCCTGTTCATCTTCATCATTCCCCCCTCCTTTGAGGAGCTCTCCCGCCGTCTCCACGGCCGGAACACAGACAGCGAGGATGTGATCCAGGGCCGCCTGGAGAAGGCCCGGGAGGAATCCAAGGAGATCCCCAATTACGACTATCTGGTCGTCAACGACAAGGTTTCTAACGCGGTGGAGGAGATCGAAGCCATTCTGCGCGCCGCCGAGTGCCGGGTAAACAACCGGAAATCTATCTATGAAGGAGTTTTTGCGTCATGATGCTGTATCCTGCTATGAAAGACCTGCTGAAGAAGGTGCCCAGCCGTTACCAGCTGGTGAATGTAGTGGCCTGCCGGGCCCGTGAGATCGCCAGCGAGGCCGAGCTGTCCGGGGAGCCCCTGGATGATAAGTCTGTGAGCATCGCCATCCGCGAGGTGGCCGAGGGAAAGCTGGACGACCGCATCCAGTAAGCAAAAAGGAGGGGACAAGTCCATGGGGTGTCTGGTGGCCAAGGTAGCCATTGCCAAGGCGATTTACGCCATCGACAAGCCCTATGATTACCTGGTCCCCAAGGAGCTGGAGGAGACTCTGCGCCCGGGTATGCGGGTGCTGGTCCCCTTCGGCGCGGGCAACCGGGGCTCCGACGGAATGGTGCTGGCCCTGCGGTCGTGTGACTGCGGCGCGGGGCTTAAGGCCATTACCGCCGCCCTGGACCAGGAGCCCGTCCTGGACGGGGACGGGCTGCGTCTGGCCCTGTGGATGCGGGAGCGGTACTTCTGCACTGTCTATGACAGTGTGAAGGCCATGCTTCCCGCCGGGCTGTACTACGCCCTGAAGGACTGCGTCTCTCTGTCTCCCGACTTGGACGACGCCGCCCTGGAAGCGGCCTGTCAGGGCTCCGCGGCAGCCAAGCAGCTGCTGGAGCTGCTGCGCGCCTGGGGCGGACAGGGGGAGATGGAGCAGATCCGCTGCGCCTTCGGCCCCAAAGATCCCAACCCCGCCATCCACCTGCTGGCGCAGGCGGGTGCGGTCCAGATCGTGACCAGCGTCCAGCGGGGCGTGGGTGATAAGGTAGAAAAACTGGCGGTGCTGGCCATGCCGGCGGAGGAAGCCATGTCTCTGGTGGCCTCCCGCCGCAAGGCCGCGCCGCTGCGCTATTCTGTGACCCAGCTGCTGTGCCAGCTGGGGGCAGCCAGCGCCAAGGAGCTATGTTATTTCACCGGGGCCTCTATGGCCACCCTGCGCTCCCTGGAAAAGAGCGGCGTGCTCACTCTGGAGCAGCAGGAGGTGTTCCGCCGGGTCTCCCTGCGGGACGTGCCCCGCGCCCCAGACCCGGTGCTCAACGACGAGCAGCAGGCCGCCTTTGAGGGACTGGACCAGCTGTGCCGGCAGGAGAAAGCCGCGGCCGCCCTGCTCTACGGCGTAACGGGCAGCGGCAAGACCCAGGTGTACATTCGCCTCATCCAGCAGGTGCTGGAGCGGGGGAAGAGCGCCCTGGTCCTGGTGCCTGAAATCGCCCTGACCCCTCAGCTGCTGCGGGTGTTCGCCTCCCACTTCGGAGACCACATCGCCGTGCTCCACAGCTCGCTGCGCTCCGGAGAGCGCTACGACGAGTGGAAGCGCATCCGCCGTGGGGACGCCCGGGTGGTCATCGGCACCCGTTCCGCCGTGTTTGCCCCGGTACAAAATCTGGGGCTCATTGTGCTGGACGAGGAGCAGGAGACCAGCTACAAGTCGGAAAACAACCCCCGCTACCACGCCCGGGAGGTGGCCAAGTTCCGCTGTGTGCGGCAGAACGCCCTGCTGCTGCTGGGGTCTGCCACCCCTTCGGTGGAGAGCATGTACCTGGCCCGGAGTGGAGTATACCATTTGTATACCCTATCCAGCCGGTATAATCAAAAGGCACTGCCTCAGGTGGAGGTGGTGGACCTGAAGGAGGAGCTGCGCCGGGGCAACGGAGGCGCCATCAGCGCGCCTCTGCGGACTGCCCTGGAGGAGACCCTGAGCCGGGGAGAGCAGGCCATCCTGTTTCTCAACCGACGGGGGGCCAACCGCATGGTCTCCTGCGGGGAGTGCGGCTTTGTGCCCGAGTGCCCCCGGTGCTCGGTCAAACTCACCTACCACTCGGCCAACCACCGGCTCATGTGCCACCACTGCGGCTTTTCCCAGCCCCTGCCTGACCGCTGTCCTCAGTGCGGCGGGGTGCTGAACTTCATCGGCGTGGGGACCCAGAAGGTGCAGGAGGAGCTGGAGGAGCTGCTGCCCGGCACGGACATTCTGCGTATGGACGCGGACACCGTCACCGCCGCCCACTCCCACCAGGACATCCTGGACCAGTTCCGGGAGGGAAAGGCGTCCATCCTCATCGGTACCCAGATGGTGGCCAAGGGGCTGGATTTTGAAAATGTCACCCTGGTGGGGGTAATCCTGGCCGACCAGTCCCTGTTTGTGGACGATTTCCGGGCGGGGGAGAGGACCTTCTCTCTGCTGACCCAGGTGGTGGGCCGGGCAGGCCGGGGAGAAAAGACAGGCCGGGCCATGATTCAGACCTTTGTTCCCGACCACGACGTGATCCGCTTTTCCGCCCGGCAGGACTACGACAGCTTCTACCGCACGGAGATCCAGATGCGCCGCCTGCGCCGGGAGCCGCCCTTTCAGGATGTGTTTGTGCTCACAGCCTCCGGTCTCAACGAGACGGCAGTGCTGCGGGCCTGTATGAAGCTGCGGGGGACCCTGGAGGGGGCGCTGTCCGCCTATCCGGAGCCCTGGCAGCTGTTGGGTCCCGCCCCCGCGGCGGTGGCCAAGGTAAATAACCGCTACCGCTACCGGGTGACCCTGACCACGAAAAACTGCGCTCCGGTGCGCCGGCTCCTGGCCGACGCCATCCAGCAGGCCAATCAGGACCGGGAGAACCGGGGTGTCTCGGTATATGCGGATATGAACCCATATTGACCCCCAACGGGGGATAAGGAGGAAAAATTATGGCGATTCGTGAAATTTTGAAGCAGGGCGAGCCTGCGCTGTCCAAGGTGTGCCACCCCGTGACCGTCTTTGATCAGAAGCTGTGGGATCTGCTGGACGACATGAAGGAGACTCTGGCTGACGCCGGCGGACTGGGTCTGGCCGGTCCTCAGGTGGGCATCCTGCGCCGGGTGGCCATTGTGGTCAACGAGAAGGACGAGATGCTGGAGCTGGTGAATCCTGAGATCATCGCCCAGCAGGGCGAGCAGGACGGCCTGGAGGGCTGCCTGTCCGTGCCCGGGCTGTGGGGCTTTGTGAAGCGTCCCGCCTGGGTGAAGGTGAAGGCTCTGGACCGCAACGGCAAGGAGTTCGAGGTGGAGGGCACCGAGATCACCGCCCGCTGCTTCTGCCATGAGCTGGCCCATCTGGACGGCCACCTGTACACCGAGCTGGCTGGAAAGCTCTACAACAGCGAGGAGCTGGAGCAGATGATGGACGAAGAGGAGGAGCAGGCTTGAGGATCGTATTCATGGGGACCCCGGATTTCGCGGTCCCGTCCCTGGCCGCCCTTCTGGAGGCCGGACATGAGGTCTGCGGCGTGTTCTGCCAGCCGGACAAGCCGGTGGGACGCCACCAGAACAAGCTCCAGGCGCCGCCTGTCAAGCAATTTGCCTTGTCGAATGACATTCCTGTGTTCCAGCCCGTGAAGCTGCGGGACGGCACGGCTCTGGCCCAGTTGAAGGAGCTGGCCCCCGAGCTCATCGTGGTGGCGGCCTACGGCCGCATCCTGCCCGATGACATTCTGGCGCTGCCCCCCAAGGGCTGCATCAACGTGCATTCCTCCTTGCTGCCCAAGTACCGGGGCGCGGCTCCCATCAACTGGGCGGTCATCAACGGCGACGCCGAGACCGGCGTGACCATCATGCACATGGCCACCGAGCTGGACGCGGGGGACATCATTGACCAGGTCTCCACCCCCATCGACCCGGACGAGACGGTGGAGGCGGTCCACGACCGTCTGGCCGCGCTGGGCGGTGAGCTGCTGGTCAAGGTGGTAGGGGAGATCGCCGCCGGAACGGCCAAGCGCACCCCTCAGGACCACGAGAAGGCCACTCTGGCGCCCATGCTGTCCCGGGCTCTCAGCCCCATTGACTGGACCCGGCCTGCCAAGGCTATCCACGACCAGGTCCGGGGTCTGGTGCCCTGGCCCGCCACCTCCACCGACATTCTGGGCGGCGGCGTGGTGAAGGTCTACGCGGTTACCGAGACCGGGGAGACCACCGGAAAGGCACCCGGCACCATCCTGGCCGCCGGGAATCCCGGCATCGACGTGGCCTGTGGCGATGGCAAGGTAATTCGCATTACAGAGCTTCAGGCGCCCGGCTCCCGCCGCATGGCTGCCGCCGATTACCTCCGCGGCCACCCACTTTTCTTATAAGAAAAGTGGGCAAAAGAACTTTCTGCGAAACTTCGTTTCGCCTCGCTGGTTTTCGGGGTAACTGCTGTCTTGAGAGCCTGTGGGTTTGAATTGCTCAGGCAATCAACGAAGTTCTAGCGGAAATAAACGGATAGAACATAAGAAAACGATTGCGGGCGCTTAGGCCGGAGGTCTGGTTCGGGCCTTCGCCGGAGCGCCAAGGAACCCGCAGGGTTCCGCCAAGCTTTTTTGCCGGCTTTTTTCCCGAAAAAAGCCGAAATGGAGAGGAAAGAGATAGGGGGATTGGGCATGGACGCCAGAGAAGCTGCGCTGCTTACCTTGAACGCCTGTGAGCGGCAGGGGGGCTGGTCGGACAACGTGCTGAAAAAGCAGATCGCCTCCGCGGGCCTGGACAGCCGGGACGCCGCCTTGGCCACCCAGCTGTGCTTTGGGGTGCTGCAAAATAAATTGCTGCTGGACTTTTATTTAGGGAAGTTTTCCAACATTCCCCTAAAACGCATGGAGGGAAAGGTACTTCAGGCGCTGCGCCTGGGGGCCTACCAGCTGCTGTTCCTCACCCGCATCCCTGCCAGTGCGGCGGTGGACCGCTCGGTGGCCATGACCCGGAGCAACTGCAAAAATCCCAGAGCCCCCGGCATGGTCAACGCCATCCTCCGCAGCTTCCAGCGCACCCTGGACCAGCTGCCCACCATTCCCATGGAGGACCCGGCGGAGTACCTCAGCATCCTGTACAGCCACCCCGTCTGGCTGGTGCGCCAGCTGCTGGAGGTACTGGGCAGCGAGGGAACGGCGGAATTTTTGAAAGCCAACAACGGCCCCGCCCCCATGACCGCCATGGTCAACACCACCAAGGCCACCCCGGAGCAGGTGACCGCCGCTCTGGGGGAGGAGGGGGTCCAGGTGGAGTCTCACCCCTGGCTTCCCGGCTGTCTCCAGCTGTCCAAGAGCGGAAGTATTGAGACTTTACAGCCCTTCCAGGATGGTCTTTTCTACATTCAGGACCCGGCTTCCCGCTTGGACATCCTGGCCAGCGGAATCCAGCCTGAGATGCAGGTGCTGGATGTGTGCGCCGCCCCGGGCGGCAAGTCCTTTGCCGCTGCCATCCAGATGGAAAACCGGGGAGAGGTAATCTCCTGCGACATCCATCCTCATAAGAAAACCCTGATCCAGAAGGGTGCCCAGCGGCTGGGTCTGGACTGCATCACCGCCATGACCGCCGACGGCAAGGTGCGCCGTCCCGAGTGGGAGGACCGCTTTGATGCGGTGCTGGTGGACGCCCCCTGTTCCGGTTTGGGCGTCATCCGCAAAAAGCCGGACATCCGCTATAAAGAGCCGGAACCTCTGGAGGGACTGCCTCAGATCCAGCTGGAGATTCTGGAAAATGCCGCAGGATATGTAAAGGAAAACGGCTTGCTGATGTATTCTACCTGTACGGTTTTGCCCCGTGAGAATGAGGACGTGGTCCGCCGCTTCCTGGAACAGCACCCCGACTTCCGGCCCGAGGGCTTCACGCTGCCCGGCCCGGTGGGGGAGGTGCCCCAGGGAATGGTGACCCTTTGGCCTCAGGTCCACGGCACCGACGGATTCTTCATCTGCAAGCTTCGGAAAGTGGGGGAACACAGTTGATCGATCTGAAATCCATGACGCCGGAGGAGCTGGCCGCCTGGTTCAAGGAGCTGGGCCAGCCTGCCTTCCGGGCCAAGCAGGTGTTCCGCTGGCTCTACCGGGGCGTGCGCAGCTTCGAGGAAATGACCGACCTGCCCAAGGCCCTGCGGGAGCAGCTCGCTCAGACCTGCCAGTTGACGCCCCCGGTGGTGGCCCGAAAGCAGGTCTCCAAGCTGGACGGCACCATTAAATATCTGTGGGAGCTCTCCGACGGCAACTGCATCGAGACGGTGCTCATGCGCTATAAGCACGGCAACACCGTGTGCATCTCCTGCCAGGTAGGCTGCCGCATGGGCTGCGCCTTCTGCGCCTCCACCTTGGCAGGAAAGGTGCGGGACCTGACCCCCGCCGAGATGATCGACCAGGTACTCTTCACCCAGATCGACAGCGGCGCCCCCATCTCCAACATCGTGCTCATGGGCATCGGGGAGCCTCTGGACAACTACGATACCGTCATGCGCTTCCTCACCCTGGTGAATCATCCCGACGGGATGAACATCGGCATGCGTCATATCTCTCTTTCCACCTGCGGCCTGGTAGAGAAAATTGACAAATTGGCCCAGCGTGAGTTACAATTAACCTTGTCAGTTTCCCTTCACGCCCCCGACGACGAGACCCGGTCCAAGATCATGCCGGTCAACCGCAGCGTGGGAGTGGAAAAGCTGATAGACACCTGCCGCCGGTACTTCCAAACCACCGGGCGCAGGATTTCCTACGAATATGCCATGATCGACGGGGTCAACGACGCCGATTGGCAGGCGGACCTGCTGGCCAAGCTGCTGGAGGGAATGCCCGGCCATGTGAATCTGATCCCACTCAATGACGTGGAAGAAAGTCCCCTGAAACCCAGCCGCCGCGTGGCGGCCTTCAAGAAACGGCTGGAAAGCCATGGAGTCACCGTCACCGTCCGCCGCCGCCTGGGCGGGGACATCGACGCCTCCTGCGGCCAGCTGCGCCGCAAGGCCATGAAGGAAGGACAGCCCGTGCAGGGGGAATCAGCCGGAAAACCGGCAGGAAAGAGGTAGATGTTCCATGAACGTTTGGGGGATCACCGACCGCGGTGTCATCCGGGAGCAGAACCAGGATGCCTACGCCCACCATATCCTGTCTGACGGACGGGTGGTAGCTCTGGTCTGCGACGGAATGGGCGGCGCCCGTGCGGGCAACATTGCCAGCACCATGGCGGTGGACATTTTCATGGAAGAATTCCTGGACAACAAGGACCGCTTAGGCCAGTCGGACCAGAGCCGAATGGAGTGGGCGGCCTCCAGCGCCAACCGCCAGATCTTCCACCGGGCCACCACAGAACCCGACTGCGGCGGCATGGGTACCACCATCGTGGCCGCCCTGGTAGATGAGCACGGAGCCCTGATCCTCAACGAGGGGGACAGCCGTGCCTACCACCTGTCTGAGGAGACCGGCATCGTCCGGGTCACCCGGGACCACTCCCTGGTGGAGGACATGGTCCAGCGGGGCGAACTGACCCAGGACCAGGCCCGGGTCCATCCTCATAAGAACCTGATTACCAGAGCCCTGGGGGCCGAGCCCGACCTGCGGGCGGACCTGTTCCGCCAGAAGCTGACCCAGGGAGATTTTCTGCTGCTGTGCAGCGACGGACTGAGCAACGTGGTCTCCGATCAGGAGATCCTCTATGAAGTGGTCCACGGGGGAGAGGCCTGCACCTGCTGCCGCCGCCTGCTGGACATTGCCCTTCGGCGGGGCGCCCCCGACAACGTGACGGCGGTGCTGATCCAATGCTGAACAGGGGCACGATGACCAAGCCCACAAAGGAGGAGATTTGCCATGGATCAATACATTGGTAAATTACTCGACAACCGATATGAGATCCTGGAGCTGATCGGGGTCGGCGGCATGGCCCGGGTGTACAAGGCCCGCTGCCACCGGCTCAACCGCCTGGTGGCGGTGAAGATCCTGCGGGACGACCTGGCCCAGGACGCCGAACTGCGCCGCCGCTTCCACGACGAATCCCAGGCCGTGGCCATGCTCTCCCATCCCAACATTGTGGCCGTGTACGATGTGAGCCGCTCTTCCGACTTTGAGTATATCGTCATGGAGCTCATTGACGGCATCACCCTGAAGCAGTACATGCAGAAGAAGGGGAACAAGCTCAACTGGCGGGAGGCCCTGCACTTTATCACCCAGATCGTCAAAGCACTGGGCCACGCCCACAGTCGCGGCATCATCCACCGGGACATCAAGCCCCACAACATTATGGTCCTGCGGGACGGCAGCGTAAAGGTGGCCGACTTCGGCATCGCCCGGGTGGCCTCCGGCGGCCACAGCACCCTGACCCAGGAGGCTCTGGGCTCGGTGCACTACATTTCCCCCGAGCAGGCCCGGGGCAGCCACATCGACGCCCGGTCCGACCTGTACTCTGCCGGCGTGGTGCTCTATGAGATGATCACCGGCCGTCTGCCCTTTGAGGGAGACACCCCCGTCTCGGTGGCCATTCAGCACATCAACTCCATCCCCCTGTCGCCCAGGGAGATCGACCCAACCATTCCCGAGGCCCTGGAGGCCATCACCATGCGTGCCATGGCCCCCAACCCCGACAACCGCTATCCCTCCGCCGACGCCATGCTGGCCGACCTGGAGGAGTTCCGCAAAAATCCCAACATCAACTTCGATTACCAGAACGTTGGCTTTGAGGACGAGGAGGAAGAGGAGGATCTGGACCACACCAAGATCCGCCCCGTGCCCTCGGCGGTGAAAAATGCCGCCCCCCGGGAGTCCTTCGACCGCACCGGCAGCACCCCCCGGCCGCAGCACCGCCGCCGGGTAGAGGAGGAGCCCGAACCGGAGGACGACGAGCCCCACAAGGTAAACTGGCCCATCATCGGCGCGGTGGTGGCCATCCTGGCCTTTGTGGCCGCTCTGGTGTTCATCATGTTCTCTACCGTTTTCCGCGGCAGCTTCCAGCCCTCCAGCGGAGAGCGGGTGCCCTCGGTCACCGGTCAGATTTACAGCGAGGTCAAGGAAAACACCGACCTGCTGGGCGAATTTACCCTGGAGATCGTTCAGGAACAGGCCAGTGACAAAGAGGCAGGCACCATTCTGGAGCAGACGCCCACCGCCAACAGCAAATATGACGGCGGCAGCCGGGTGATCCAGGTAGTGGTAAGCTCCGGCCCGGGCGATGACGTGCTGATGCCTGACCTGTCAGGGGAGACCCTGGTGTCGGCCAACAGCCAGCTGAAGACCCTGAGCCAGGAGAACGACCTGAACCTGAAAATCGACTTTACCACTAAGACCGCCTACGACGACAAGGTGGAGAAGGATCACGTCATTTCCACCATCCCCGCCGTGGGTGAGACCCTGAGCAAGGGCGACACCGTTTACCTGGTCATCAGCCTGGGTAAGGAAACCGAGAGCGTACCCATGATCGATGTGCTGGGCAACACTCTGGACCTGGCCACCAAATCTCTGGAGAGCATGGGTCTGAGTGTGGGCTCCACCGAGAGCGCCTACAACAACGATTATGAGGAAGGGGAGGTCTGCTTCCAGTCCGTGGCCAAGGATACCATGGTGGAAAAGGGCACCAAGATCAATCTGATCATCAGCCTGGGCCCCGACCCCAACTCCATCCCCGTACCCGATGAGGTGACCAAGACCGTGACCTTTACCCTGCCCGACACCGGCAGTGTGGTCAACGTGTCCGTGGTGGACCAGGACGGCAACTCTGTGTGGGATCACCAGTACGACACCTCTTTGCAGCTGGGCTTTGAGGTGGACCTGAAGGGCAACGGTCAGGAGACCTTTACCCTCTATGTGGACGGCAATAAGTACAGCAGCCAGGTCGTGGATTTCGAGAGCTGATGGAAGGAATGATTTTAAAAGCCCTCAGCGGCTTCTACTACGTGGATGACGGCACCGGCACCCTCACCGCCTGCCGGGGACGGGGCAAGCTGCGCCATGAAAAGCTCACCCCTCTGGTGGGGGACCGGGTGTCCTTCACCCCTCTGGACAACGGCCAGGGGGCACTGGACGCCATCCTGCCCCGGAAGAACGAATTTTACCGCCCGGCGGTGGCCAACATTGACCAGCTGGTCATCATTGCCGCCCAGGCCACTCCGGTGACCGACCCCTTCCTCATCGACCGGGTCATTGCCATTGCCGAGGGCCGGGGCTGCGAGAGCATCGTGTGCATCAACAAGTGCGACCTGGCCCCCGGAGAGGACCTGGCCCGGATCTATGAGAAGGCCGGCTTTCCCACCCTGCGGGTCAGCGCCGAGACAGGGGAGGGCATGGACCGTCTGCGGGAGCTGATTGCCGGAAAGGTATCTGCCTTTACAGGTAACTCCGGCGTAGGCAAGTCCAGCATCCTCAACGCACTGGAGCCGGGCATCGCACTGAAAACCGGCGGGGTCAGCGAAAAGCTGGGCCGCGGCCGTCACACCACCCGCCATGTGGAGCTGTTCCGCCTGTCCTGCGGCGGCATCGTGGCCGACACGCCGGGATTTTCTTCCTTTGACGTGGACAAAATGGAGCTGTGCCGCAAGGAGGAGTTGGCCGGACGCTTCCGGGAGTTCGCCCCTTATGTGGACCAGTGCCGTTTCCAGGACTGCGCCCATGTGAAAGAAAAAGGGTGCGCGGTGCTGGCGGCGGTGAAGGCGGGCGAGATCGCCAAGAGCCGCCACGAGAGCTATGTACGCCTGTACGAGCAGGCAAAGCAGATCCCCGACTGGGAACGGGACAAAGGATAAGAAAGGCCGCCGAAAGGCGGCCTTTTTTTGTATCAATTTCGTGGCTGCGGCCATATACTGGGGTACAGTCTGAAATAAGGGAGGCTTTTTTATGGGGATCGTTGTGGTACGCTCGCCCAAATGTCTGCGGGGCTTGCTGCGCAGGCTGTTCGGGGTCAAGGACTAAGCATACCCCGGCCCTCTCCCTCATATAGTGTGGCAGAACCGTGGTCCGCTGGACGGAACCAACACTGTAGGAAAAGGGAGAGGACGGCAGAAATGGAATTGGAATTTGACCGGGAAGTCATGCAGGGATATCAAATCATCGCCAGCGGGACAGTTTGCCAGGAGGAGACGCTGGAGACCATCGTCCCCGACGCCTGCCCCGACATCGCCAGGATCGTGGGCGTCAAGGGCCAGGCGGCCCTGAACGGCAGGCAGGCCCGGGAGGGCCTGGCCGAGGTGACGGGCAGTGTGCGGGCTGTGGTGCTCTACCAGCCCGAGGAGGGGGAGGGCCTGTGCCGCATGGAGGCAGCTCTGCCCTTTACCGCCCAGCTGGAGGCCTCCGGCCTCACGGAACGGGGCAAGCTGGAGGGCCGGGTGTGCCTGCGGGATCTCCAGGCCAAGGTGCTCAACCCCCGAAAGATCCTCCTGCGGGCCGACCTGGCCGTGGAGATCACCGCCTTTCAGCCCGCCGAGACGGTGTGCTGTCAGCAGGTCCTGGAGCCGGAGCAGCACGGGGTGCAGCAGCAGATCATCCAGGGCGAGACATACCAGCTCTTTGCTGTGCAGGAAAAGCCCTTTACATTAAGTGAGCAGGTGCGCATGTCCGGCGGCCAGGGGGAGAGCCTGCGGCTGCTGGCCCTCCAGGCCCAGCCGGTGTGCGGAGAAAGTAAGCTCATCGGCAGCAAGCTGATTTTAAAGGGCACTCTGGAGCTCCAGTTCCTGGCCCAGGAGCCCGGGGGCGGGCTGTGCGCCAGCAGCGAGGTGCTGCCCTTCTCCCAGATTCTGGAGGTTCCCGGCGCCGGGGAGGGCAGCCAGTGCCAGCTGTGTCCCCAGCTGACCCAAATCAGCTGGCAGACCGCCTCGGAGGACGGCCGGACCCTGGACCTTACCGCCGACATTCTGGTCCAGGCCCAGGTGTGGCAGCGGCGCAGCTTTCCCATGCTTCAGGATCTGTATTCCACCGCCTGGGAGACCCAGGTCAGCCGGGAGACGTTGTCACTGTGGCGGCTGCTGGACCAGGGGGAGCGGATTCAAAACCTGCGGGAACTGCTGGAGACCGCCAGTCTGGTGCGCACCGTGGCCGACAGCTGGGTGGAACTGGGCCCCGTCCGGGAGAACCGGGAAGGGGGGACCCTGGTGCTGACGGGAGAGATCAAGATAAGCGTGCTGTGCCTGGACGAGGACCAGCGGCCCCAGGTGGTGGAAAAGCCCCTGACGGTGTCCTGCCGTCTGGAGGCCCCCGATGGAACAATTTGCCGCTGCCGCATGTTCTGTCCCGGAGAGGTCTTCGCCGCCCCCGCCGCCGGCGGGGTAGAGGTGCGCTGCGCGGTCCAGTTCCAGTTCCTGCTGCTCCAGGAGAACCGGTGTACCGTGGTGTGCGCCGCCCAGCTGGGGGAGGAGCGCACCCGGGAGGAGGGGGAGCAGCCCTCGGTGGTGCTGCGCCTAGCCGCCCCCGGGGAGGGCCTGTGGGAGCTGGCCAAGACCTACGGCACCACCATCTCCCAGATCCTCCAAGCCAACGATTTGGAGGAGGACAGTCTGCCACAGGGGCAGATGCTCCTGATCCCCAGTCTGCGGTAAGTGGATGTGCGGGGCCGCCTTCGGGCGGTCCCGCTCTTTTCTGTCCGCCCAAAGGGAACCTTCTTTTGGGGTGCATGGACATATTTTCCCGGAGGAGGACATAGAGTGTAGGGAAATGAACGGCTGACCAGGGCAGCCGAAGGAGGAATGGCTGTGCAAGACGACCGTAAGATCTATGAGGATATCGCCCTGAGAACCGAGGGCGACATCTATATTGGTGTGGTGGGCCCGGTACGAACGGGAAAATCCACCTTCATCAAGCGCTTCATGGAGCACCTGGTGATCCCCAACATCGAAAATGTCTACCGCCGGGAGCGGGCCCGGGATGAGCTGCCCCAGAGCGGCTCGGGCCGCACCATCATGACCGCCGAGCCCAAGTTCGTCCCCGAAGAGGCGGTGAGCCTGTCCATGGAGGGGGGCGCCCAGTTCCAGGTGCGGCTCATCGACTGTGTGGGCTACATGATCCCCGGGGCGGTGGGCCAGCTGGAGGGGGAGACCCAGCGCATGGTCACCACCCCCTGGTTCGACCACGAGATCCCCATGTCCGAGGCCGCCGAGGTGGGCACCCGGAAGGTCATTGCCGAGCACTCCACCATCGGCGTGGTGGTTACAACAGACGGCTCTATCTGTGAAATTCCTAGAGAGGACTATCTGGAGGCGGAAGAGCGGGTCATCGGGGAGCTGAAGGAGCTGGGGAAGCCCTTCCTGGTTCTTCTCAACTCCGCCTACCCCGACTCGGAGCGTGCCCGGGCCATCCGGGATGAGATCGCCCAGCGCTACCAGGTGACCTGCGTCACGGCCAACTGTCTCACCCTGGGGGAGGAGGACATCAGCGCCCTGCTGCGCCAGGTGCTGTATGAATTCCCCCTGAAAGAGCTGGACCTGTATCTGCCTCCCTGGGTGGACGCCCTGCCTCAGGAGCACCCCATCAAGGCCGCTTTGTATGCCGCCATCCGACAGGGGGCTAAGGAGCTGCGCCGCATCCGGGACGTGGAGCAGGCTGTGGGAGCCATGGGGGAGTGCCAGCAGGTGAGCCAGGCCAGGATCAGCGCCATCGACCTGGGCACCGGCCTGGCCAAGGCGGCTCTGGACCTGCCCCGGGCCCTGTTCTACGAGACCCTGTCCCAGCAGTCGGGCTTTCAGATCGGGGACGACGGGGACCTGATGGCCCTGCTCACCCAGCTGGCCCAGGTGAAGTCCTCCTACGACAAGGTGGCCGACGCCCTGAAAGAGGTGGAGGAGACGGGCTACGGCATCGTGGTGCCCTCCATCGACTCCCTGGTGCTGGAGGAGCCCGAGATCGTGCGCCAGGGTGGCCGCTACGGCGTGCGCCTGAAAGCCAGCGCCCCCTCCATCCACATGATTCGGGCGGACATCGAGACCGAGGTATCCCCCATTGTGGGCAGCGAGAAGCAGAGCGAGGAGATGATCCACTATCTGCTCCAGGAGTTCGAGGGGGACACGGGGAAGATCTGGCAGTCCAACATCTTCGGCAAGTCCTTCCACGAGCTGGTGGGGGAGGACCTGAACGCCAAGGTGAAGCGCATGCCCGAGGACGCCCGGGAAAAGCTGCGGGAGACCCTCCAGCGCATCATCAACGAGGGCTCCGGGGGTCTGATCTGCATTATTTTATGAGTGAAAGCGCCTCCTGGTTCGGGAGGCGCTTTTCTATTGCGGCTCTGGCCGGAGCGGTGGTATAATGAACCTATATGTTGTCCCGGTGTGAGGGCAAGGCAAGGAAACAAAACAAATCTTTTGTTGACCTGATAGAAAGAGAGGAACGATTTATGGATTACGCGAAGGAGTCCCTGCGTCTGCACGGGGAGTGGAAGGGCAAGATCGAAGTGGTGGCCACCGTCCCCGCTGGCAACAAGGAGGAGCTGTCTCTGGCCTACACCCCCGGCGTGGCCCAGCCCTGCCTGGAGATCCAGAAGCACCCCGAGAAGAGCTATGAGCTCACCCGCCGTCACAACCTGGTGGCCGTCATCACCGACGGCACCGCCGTGCTGGGCCTGGGCGACATCGGCCCCGAGGCGGGCATGCCCGTCATGGAGGGCAAGTGCGTGCTCTTCAAGCGCTTTGCCGACGTGGACGCCTTCCCTCTGTGCGTCAAGACCAAGGACGTGGACGAGTTCGTTCAGACCGTGTACAACATCTCCGGCTCCTTCGGCGGCATCAACCTGGAGGACATCGCCGCGCCCCGCTGCTTTGAGATCGAGCGCCGTTTGAAGGAGATGTGCGACATCCCCGTCTTCCACGACGACCAGCACGGCACCGCCATCATCGCCCTGGCCGGTCTGACCAACGCCCTGAAGGTGGTAGGGAAGAAGAAGGAGGAGGTCCGGGTGGTCTTCTCCGGCGCCGGTTCCGCCGCCATCTCCATCACCAAGCTGCTGCTGGAGGCCGGATTCAAGGACATTACCCTGTGTGACAAGTTCGGCGCCCTGTACGAGGGCAACCCCAACATGAACTGGGCCCAGCAGGAGATCGCCAAGCGCACCAATCTGGAAAAGCGCCAGGGCAATCTGGCCGACATGCTGGTGGGTGCCGACGTGTTTATCGGCGTGTCCGCCCCCAACCTGGTGACCACCGAGATGGTCAAGACCATGAACAAGGACGCCATCGTCTTTGCCTGCGCCAACCCCACCCCCGAGATCTTCCCCGACGACGCCAAGGCTGGCGGCGCCAAGGTGGTCTCCACCGGCCGCAGCGACTATCCCAACCAGATCAACAACGTTCTGGCCTTCCCGGGCATCTTCCGGGGCGCTCTGGACGTGCGGGCCAGCGACATCAACGAGGAGATGAAGATGGCCGCCGCCATGGCTCTGGCCTCCATCATTCCCGACGAGGAGCTGAACGAGGACAACATCATCCCCGCCGCCTTTGACAAGCGTGTTGTACCGGCGGTGGCCAAGGCCGTGGCCGAGGCCGCCCGGAGAACCGGCGTGGCCAGACTGTAACCTACTTTTTTCCAGAAAAAAGTAGGCAAAAAAGTTTTCTGCGAAACTGCGTTTCGCCTCTGTGCCCGCAAGAAAATCTCAGTGGGAGTGGCCCCGGTGGTCGCTCCCACCTTGGTATTCCGGGCAATGTACCGCAAAAACAGTGGAAATTTCAGGGGGCAACTACAAGTTTCCCCCTATGGAAACCGAATGTGGTTCCCTTTTTTCCCTCCGTGGACTAGTATGGGAGTGTGAATACAGCATGAAACTAGAAGAAAATCTGGTCCGGCTCAGAAAAGAGCACGGCCTGTCTCAAAATGACTTGGCGGAAAAACTGAATGTGTCCCGCCAGGCAGTCTCCCGCTGGGAGCAGGGGGCGGCCATGCCGTCTACCGACAATCTGATTTATTTAAGCAAATTATATGGTATCACGTTGGATGCCCTGATCTACGGGGAAGAAAAAACCGAACTTGAACTGGACCAGGAACCTGAGACAGTGTCTGCTCCGGCTGCTGTGCCGAAGCGTCCTAACGGCATATGGAATGTAAAACGGCTCCTGTTCCTGATTCTGTGTGTGGTTCTGGTGGGGATCGGGCTCTATGCGGCGTGGAATACAGTCCACGATCCGTCCGTTACGCCCATCAAAAACCTGGAGCGGGATAAAATCGACCTCTCATCCATGGAAAGTGCATCTGGAACCTGGTAATAGGGGGGTAAACAGTGCAAAAAAGGAAGCTTTTCTCATTGTTTATTCCATCTGTGCTCCTGATAAGCGGCATCATTTTCTCCAGTTGCTCCGTCTCATATGAAAAAGAACCGCTCACTCCCAACGCTACATTTTCTTATCGTTTCGACACCGCCCCCGGCTCGGTAATCGGTGTGACCAGTCCTTTGATTCCCCTTGAGGCGCAGGAAACCGTCACCATCAATGCGTTATGTTCCCCGTCCACTTCCAGCATGGACTTTGGCTTGATTGCACCCGATGGCTATTTTTACTACCAAAATGTCAAAAACGGGAAGATAAACCTCACCATTCAAGTGGAGGAATCCGGCAATTATATGCTGGCAGTGCGAAATCAATCAGATCACACCGTCAGGGTAGCTGGATTTATCCATTATGATAACTTGCGTACCAACCAAGTATAAAAAAGGAGGAATACCAATGAACCGCCATTCCAGACTGAGCCCCTTTCTCTCCGGCATGCTGACCACAGCTCTGATCCTGGGCTGTGTCACCGTTGCCCAAGCCGCCTTCCAGGGCAAAGTATCCTTCGGCTCGGTGGGGGTGGAAATCAACCGGGAAACCGCCATTGAAAAGGGCAGTCAGCTCACCACCGACGCCGGTCAGTCCATTCCCTCCTCCATCCTCTACACCGACGAGACCGGCGGCGGCACCACTTATCTGCCCCTGGCCACCATCTCCCGCATGCTGGAGCTCCCCGTAGCCTGGGATGGGGAGAGCGGCAACGTGCTGCTGGGCTACCACGGAAAGAGTGACATTGACGTCTCCGTGGACCCGGAACCCGGCCAGAGCTCCGGCGCCCTCAATTACCCCGGCGCAAAAGCGGGCCGATACACCGAGACGGAGCCCCGCCTGCCCGCAGAAGGGGAGCGGTGGAGCACCTTCCAGGACATCAGCTTCACTTCAGGCATGGGCTTCACCGACTCCTTTGCCCCCGATGACGGCAGCGTGATCTCTGTCACTGTCACCAACCGCTCGGAATTCCCCCTGGAGCTGTCCGTGGCCAGCGTGGGGATGTACACCAGAGCCTCTCTGCCCACCTCCAAGGTCCCGGCAGGGGAGACCGTCACCCGCACCTTCTCCGTTGGCGAGTATGACGGCTATTTCTACGGCGATGACCTGTCCATCCGCCTGGGCTATGACCAGGACTTCCTGCTCTCCACCAGCCAGCGGCCCAGTGACATCCAGGCCGATGTGGTGGCCGTGGCCTACGAGGGGAAGAAGTAAGGGAAGCACGCAGCCCCGGTTGACAAAGGGAAAAAACTGTGATAAAGTTTTGATACTGCGACGAAAAGGAACCGTAGCAAGGCATTCCGCTGTTCAGAGAGCCCCCGGCCGGTGAGAGGGGGACAGGGCGCTTTGTGAAATTACCCCTTGGAGCAGCCGCCCGAAGCGCATTTCCAGCGTGGGTAGGGGACAGGCCGGGTTTCGCCCGTTACCGCGAGGGAGTCACGCACTCCATGAGGTCTCTGCTGCGAGGCAGGGACGAACCAGAGGTGGTACCGCATTTCATGCCCTCTGTCCGTTCTTCGGACAGAGGGCTTTTTGTATGGAAAGGGGGAATGATATGTCCAAGAGCCAAAAGGGCACTCTGTGCGTCTTTGCCGCAGCCCTGCTGTACAGTATCGGCGGGCTGTGCATCAAGGTCATCCCCTGGGGAGGCATGGCCATCAACGGCGGCCGCACCGCCATCGCCCTGGTGGTGATCGGGGCCTATCTGCTCATGGTCAAGCACCCCCTGCGCCTGAACCGCTGGGTGGCCCTGGGGGCCGTCTCCGTCTTTGGGTGCAACGCCCTGTTTTCCGTGGCCAACAAACTGACCACGGCGGCCAACACCATTGTCCTGCAATTCACCGCCCCCATCTTTGTTCTGCTCATCTCCCTGGTCCTCTTTCACCGCCGGCCCGACAAGCTGGATCTCATCACCTGCGCGGCGGTTTTCGGCGGCATCCTCTTTTTCTTCCTGGACAGCCTGGAGATGGGAGGGGGGCTGGGCAACGTTCTGGCCCTGCTGTCCGGCCTGGCCTACGCCGGGGTGTTTCTCCTCAACGACATGCCCAACAGCGACGCCATCTCCTCCGTTTTCTGGGGAGACGTGCTGTCGGCGGTCACCGGATTGCCCTTTCTTGTAAAGGAAACTGACTTTTCACCTACTGCCATCACTAGTCTTGTGGTGCTGGGCGTGTTCCAGGTGGCGGTGGCCTATATTCTCTTGACCATCGGCCTGAAAACCACGCCCCCTGTTACCGCCAGCCTGGTCTCCGGCATTGAGCCGGTGCTCAACCCCATCCTGGTGGCCGTCTTCTACAAGGAGACCATGGGTCCCATGGCCCTCATTGGGGCGGCAGTGGTCATCGGCAGCGTAGTGCTCTACAATGTCCGCCGGGCAAAACAGCCAAAATCTGAAATTTTGCATACAAATTAACACTTTGATAAAGGAGTAAAGGAAAATGACTTGCTACGAGGAACTGAAGGCCCGCGGGCTCATCGCCCAGGTCACCAACGAGGAGGAGATCTCCAAGATGATCAACGAGGGCAAGGCCGTCTTCTACATCGGCTTTGACCCCACCGCCGACTCCCTCCACGTGGGCCACTTCATGGCTCTGTGCCTGATGAAGCGCCTGCAGATGGCGGGCAACCGGCCCATCGCCCTCATCGGCGGCGGCACCGGCTACATCGGCGACCCCTCCGGACGCACCGACATGCGCTCCATGATGACCCCCGAGACCATCCAGCACAACTGCGACTGCTTCAAGAAGCAGATGGAGCGCTTCATTGAGTTCGGCGAGGGCAAGGCTCAGATGGTGAACAACGCCGACTGGCTGCTGGGTCTGAACTACATCGACCTGCTGCGGGATGTGGGTGCCTGCTTCTCCGTGAACAACATGCTCCGGGCCAAATGCTACGAGCAGCGCATGGAGAAGGGTCTGAGCTTCCTGGAGTTCAACTACATGATCATGCAGTCCTACGACTTCTACTACCTGTTCCAGCACTATGGCTGCAACATGCAGTTCGGCGGCGACGACCAGTGGTCCAACATGCTGGGCGGCACCGAGCTCATCCGCCGCAAGCTGGGCAAGGACGCCCACGCCATGACCATCACCCTGCTGCTCAACTCCGAGGGCAAGAAGATGGGCAAGACCGCCAAGGGCGCCGTGTGGCTGGACCCCAACAAGACCTCTCCCTACGAGTTCTATCAGTACTGGCGCAACGTGGGCGACCAGGACGTGCTGAAGTGCCTGCGGATGCTCACCTTCCTGCCTCTGGAGCAGATCGACGAGATGGACAAGTGGGAGGGCAGCCAGCTCAACACCGCCAAGGAGATCCTGGCCTTTGAGCTGACCAAGCTGGTCCACGGGGAAGAGGAGGCCAAGAAGGCTCAGGACGCGGCCAAGGCTCTGTTTGTGGGCGGCGGCGACATGAGCAACGTGCCCTCCACCACCCTCACCGCCGACAACCTCACCGACGGCTCCATCGGCATCCTGGACCTGATGGTCACCTGCAAGCTGGCCCCCTCCAAGAAGGAGGCCCGCCGTCTGGTGGAGCAGGGCGGTGTCACCGTCAACGACGAGAAGGTGTCCGACGTGAACCAGCGCTACACCGCCGACGATCTGGCCGGCGACGGCATCATGGTCCGCAAGGGCAAGAAAGTCTATCACCGCGTCCAGATGTAACCCAGAAATTTGGGCCGGGGGAAACCCCGGCCCTTTTGTCATTTGTTTTGATAGGGGAGAGCGGCTATGCAATATTTTCTCCAAGGCTTGACCATGGGGCTTGCCTACGTGGCCCCCATTGGACTGCAAAACCTGTTTGTCATCAACTCGGCCCTGACCCACAACCGCCGCCGCGCCCTGCTCACCGCCTGGATCGTTATTTTCTTCGATGTGACCCTGGCCTTTGCCTGCTTCTTTGGCATCGGCGCGGTGATGCAGCGTTTTCAGTGGCTGCAAATGGCCATTTTGTTTGTGGGCAGCCTCATCGTTATCTCCATCGGCATTGGGCTGCTCCGGGCAAAGGTGGAGGAGATCGACCGCTCCAAGCCCGCACAGTCCATCCCCAAAACCATTTCCTCGGCCTGTGTGGTCACCTGGTTCAATCCCCAAGCCATCATCGACGGGACCATGATGCTGGGAGCCTTTCACGTCACCCTGCCCGCGGCCCAGTCCATCCCCTTCATCTCCGGCGTGGGCACGGCCTCCTGTCTCTGGTTCACGGGGATCACCCTTGCCATCTCTTTGTTCAGTGACCGTTTCAACGCCAAAACCCTGCGCATCATCAATGTTGTGTGCGGCGTGATCATTGTTTTTTACGGTTGTAAGCTGATGTGGAATTTCATTCAGCTTTTCAAATAAAAACCCCCGGCTTGGCCGGGGGTTTTTCTTATCCTTCAAATGATTTAAAATCCGCCCAAGTCCCGCAGCACGGCCCCCGCCGCCACCAGTCCGGCAGCTCCGGGCACGAAGGAGATGGAGCCGGGCGTGGCCCGGCGGGCGGTAGAGCCGGGGCGGGTGTCGGTGCCCACGGTGGCCTCGGTCTCCGCCACGGAAAAGGGGGTGCGGGGCTCCTCGGTGGAGTAGACCACCTTCAGGTGCTGGATACCCCGCTTGCGCAGTTCCTTGCGCATGACCCGGGCCAGGGGACAGCCCTGGGTCTTACTGATATCAGTGACCTGAAAGGCGGTGGGGTCCAGCTTGTTCCCCGTTCCCATGGCGCTGAGAATCGGAACTTGTAAAGCGGTACACCTTGTCACAAGCTCCAGCTTGGCGGCCACGGTGTCGATGCAGTCCACCACGTAATCGTACTGGGCCAGGTCCACCTGGTCCGCGTTTTCCGGCAGGTAAAACATGCGGATGGCCTTCACATCGCAGGCGGGGTTGATGTCCAAAATCCGGCGGGCCACCACCTCCGCCTTGGGCTGGCCGATGGTGGAGTGGAGGGCGGCGATCTGGCGGTTCAGATTGCTCTCCGAGACGGTGTCATCGTCATAAAGGTGTAAAGCACCTACACCTGCCCGTGCCAGCGCCTCAACACAAAATCCGCCCACGCCGCCCACGCCGAACACGGCGACTTTGGCAGACATGATGCGGGAGAGGGGCTCGTCTCCAAGGAGCATACGGGTACGGATCAGGGCGTCAGACATAGCGGGGGACCTCCTGGCGGAACAAAATTTTTCTTAGTATACCACACCCGCGCCCCAAAAAAAAGGACCCCGAAGGGTCCTTTTCAAAGGAGCTGCCAGAATAGGCCGTGCTGGGTACAGTACCAGAACAGCTTTCCATGGCCGATGCGGGGCAGGCGGGTCTGCAGATCCCACTCGGGGTAGAGCCGCTTCAGCACCAGGGTGTCTCCCGTCACCAGGGCCACGAAGGAGACGTAGTGCTCCTTGGTCATGGGGTGGGGGGAGGCGATGAAGTAGTCATTTTCGATGATCTCCACAGGCAGGCGCTCCTCCTGAGGGGCTTTCACTGCCTCCAGAGGGGCGAGCTTTTTGCCGCAGCAGGTGACGGCGGCGCCCGCCTGGGCGGTGAGCAGGTTGCCGCAGGTGGGGCAGACGTAGAAGTTCAGGTGTTTCATGGTTCCTCCGGTTTGTTCATTTTCCAACAGCTCCCCGGCCAGCAGGCCCTCCACCTCCACGCCCAGGATCTGGGCCAGGCGGGGGAGCAGGGAGACGTCGGGACAGCCCTGGCCGCGCTCCCACTTGGACACGGCCTTATCGCTGACGCCGATGCGCCCGGCCAGCTGGAGTTGGGTCAGGGCCTGCTGGGTGCGCAGGCTGCGGATCAGGCCGCCGATCTTTTCGTAGTCCATATAGGTTCCTCCCAGGTGATGAAATTTGTCCGTCCCATACAGGATAGCAGAGAATGGACCGTTTGCCAACCGACGCCCCGTTTACCTACTTTTTTCGAGAAAAAAGTAGGCAAAAAAGCTTCCTGCAAAGCTGCGCTTTGCCTCTCGCCCGTAGGGAAGGAAAGAGGACTACGAAAGCTCATCCCTCGCCTGAAGTCCAGAGCGTAGGGGCCGATGTCCTCATCGGCCCGAACTGGGCTTTGCCTGGTCAGGCGGCGTACGTTCAACGAAGTTGCCATCAAATTTTAGACCAGGCAGGGGCCTGTGTCCCCGAGGCAAGAAGGACAGGCCACTCAAATTTTGTCCGCCGGATGAAATTTCCAGGACCACAGGCAGGCGTCTCTCGTAAACGGGGGCCTGGGGGGAGACGGCATGGAGGACCGGGCGGCCAAGCCGCCAGTCCGATTGCGGCTTCCCCCAGCGGTTCTTTGGTTCCTTTCTGACCGCTCAGAAAGGAACCCGCCCCGCAGGGCAAAATCCTCTCCATAAAGAAGAACGGCCATGGAAACCCATGGCCGTTCTTAATCTGTAAAGGGATATCACTTCACAAGATGACTCATGTCATACAGGCCGGGAGCCTGGACAGTCGCCATGAATTTGGCGGCCTCCACCGCGCCCTGGGCGAAAATCTCCCGGGACAGGGCGGTGTGCTTGATCTCCATGATTTCGTCGTGACCGGCAAAAATGATCTCGTGCTCACCCACAATGGTGCCGCCCCGGACAGCGGAGATGCCAATCTCCTTCTTATCCCGGGGATGGCGCACGCTGTGGCGCTCAAAGACGTACTCGGTCTCGTGGCCGCAGGCGGAGGCGGCGGCGTCCGCGATCATCAGCGCGGTGCCCGAGGGGGCGTCCACCTTGCGGCGGTGGTGCCGCTCCACGATCTCAATGTCGTAGCTGTCGCCCAGCACCGCGGCGGCCTTCTTCACCAGCTCCAGCAGCACGTTGATGCCCAGAGACATGTTGGCCGAGCGGAAAATGGGGACCTCCAGGGCGGCGGCCCCGATCTGAGCTACCTGCTCAGGGCTGTAGCCCGTGGTGGCCAGGATGAGGGGGGTGCCGGTCTGCTTGGCAAAGGCCAGCAGGCCGTCCAGAGCCGCAGGAGAGGAGAAGTCGATCACCGCGTCGGCCTTGCCGGTGAACTGAGCAGGGGAGGAGTAGACGGGAAACTCCCGGTCGTTGGCGCCCAGCACGTCAAAGCCAGCCACCACCTCCACCTCGGGGTCGGCCGCACAGATGGACTCCACTACCCGGCCCATGTGGCCGTTGCAGCCGGAAATAATTATCTTTCGCATGGGGAAAACTCCTTTCCTCCTTCGCCGTTGGGCGGGAGGGATTACTTCAGCAGGCCCATGCGCTCCATGGAGGCGCGCAGCACGGCCAGATTCTTCTCGGAAATGTCGCACAGGGGCAGACGCAGGGTGCCGGCCTCCATGCCCATGAGGTTCAAAGCGGCCTTCACGGGAATAGGATTGACCTCGCAGAACAGGGCGTCGATGAGGTCCATGTACTGGATCTGCAGCTTGGAGGCGGCCTCAAAGTCGTTCTCCAGGCACAGGTGGGTCATCTTCACCATGACCTCGGGGATGATGTTGGAGGCCACGGAGATTACGCCCTTGGCGCCCAGGGACATCATGGGCACCACCTGGTCGTCGTTGCCGGACCAGATGTAGAAGTCGTCGCCGCACAGGAAGCGGGTGTGGGCCAGGAGGGAGAAGTTGCCGCTGGCCTCCTTGACGCCGTTGATCTTGGGATTCTCAGAGAGAATCTTGTAGCTCTCGGCGGTGAAGGACACGCCGGTACGGCTGGGCACGTTATAGAGGATGATGGGCAGCTCCACCCGGTCGGCGATGTACTCATAGTGCTTGACCAGACCGGTCTGGGAGCACTTATTGTAGTAGGGGGTCACATGAAGCAGGGCATCCGCGCCGGAGTCCTGGGCGTGGAGGGAGAGGTAGACGGCGGCGGAGGTGTCGTTGGAACCCGCGCCGGCGATGACCTTCACCCGGTGGTTGACTCGCTCCACGCAGTAGTCCACGGCAGCGATGTGCTCCCGGATGGTCATGGTGGCAGACTCGCCGGTGGTGCCGCAGACGCAGATGGCGTCCACGCCGCCGGCGATCTGGGCGTCGATCAGCCGCCCGAAGGCGTCGTAGTTGATATTTCCGTTGGCGTCAAAAGGGGTGGCAATGGCCACGCAGGAGCCGGTGAACACGGGAGTGCGCATGATATCACAACCCTTTCTTTCAGAATTAGGAATTAGGAATTAGAAATTAGGAGTTAGGAATTTAGAATTCATCCCGATCAGGAACCTGCCCGTACGGCGCAGCCGGACGGTTAATTCCTAATTCCTCATTCCAAATTCCTAACTGGACCGCTGACTGTTCAGCGGTCCATATACCCTTCGGCGCACAGCAGCTCGGCCAGCAGCACCGCGCCGCCGGCAGCACCGCGCAGGGTGTTGTGGCTCAGGCCAACGAACTTGTAGTCGTACTGGGTGTCCTCACGCAGGCGGCCCAGAGAGATGGCCATGCCGCCCTCCAGCTCACGGTCCAGCTTAGCCTGGGGACGGTCGGGCTCCTCGAAGTAGTGCAGGAACTGCTTGGGGGCAGAGGGGAGGTTCAGCTCCTGGGCGCGGCCCTGGAAGCTGGCCCACTCGGCCTTGATCTGCTCCACAGAGGGTTTTTCTCCCTTGAAGGAGACAAACACGGCGGCGGTGTGGCCGTCGGACACGGGGACACGCAGGCACTGGGCGGTGATGGCGGGACCGGCGGCCTTGACGATCTTGCCGTCCTCCACCTTGCCCCAAACCTTCAGAGGCTCCTGCTCGCTCTTCTCTTCCTCGCCGCCGATGTAGGGGATGAGGTTATCCACCATCTCGGGCCAGCGCTCAAAGGTCTTGCCCGCGCCGGAGATGGCCTGGTAGGTGCAAACCAGCACCTTGTCGATGCCGAACTTGCGCAGGGGGTGCAGGGCAGGGGCGTAGGACTGAATGGAGCAGTTGGACTTCACGGCGATGAAGCCCCGCTTGGTGCCCAGGCGCTGACGCTGGGCGGGGATGACCTTCAGGTGCTCGGGGTTCATCTCGGGCACCACCATGGGCACATCGTCAGTCCAGCGGTGGGCGGAGTTGTTGGACACCACGGGGCACTCGGCCTTGGCGTAGCGCTCCTCCAGGGCGCGGATCTCTTCCTTCTTCATATCCACGGCGCAGAACACGAAGTCCACCATGGAGGCGATCTTCTCCACATCGGCGGCGGCGTCCAGGACCACCAGGTTCTTGGCCTCGGCGGGGATGGGAGTCTTCATAGCCCAGCGGGCGGAAACGGCCTGCTCATAGGTCTTGCCGGCAGAGCGGGGAGAGGCGGCAATGGCGGTGAGCTGGAACCAGGGGTGATTCTCCATGAGGGTCACAAAGCGCTGACCCACCATGCCGGTTCCGCCGATGATACCTACTTTGTACTTCTTTTCCATTTTGATTACCTCCACAACAGCACAGGATATCTTATGTCCCTGGCCTAGAATAGATGTATCCTTCACCTGAAAATTCCCGCCGGACCGGCTGCCCGGAGGGCTTCCAGAGATTGGAGCAGAGAAAAAAATAAATCAGCGGCTTTTCAAGCGGCTGATTTTGTACTATAATGTCGTCTGTGCCCTGCAGGAAACAGGCGGCAAAATATTCACAAAAGCAGACAGCGCTCCACCAGGAAGCCTACCTGGTGACAGTCACGGGGCTGTTAACCCGGCGACCAGAGCCCGCCCGTTCCGGCACGTGGGGCCCTTCGGCGGCCGTCCCTTTCAGCATGGCTCGCGGGGAGCCGGGTCCCTGACCATGCCTACTGATGTTGGCCGCGCCTCTATCTTGCAGAAGTTGCATTTATCCTATCATGTTTGACGATGGGTGTCAATAGAACGAATCGGACGAAACGGAGAAATGGAGCCTGATATGAAGAAAGTATTTGTGCGATTTGCCGCCCTCTTCCTTGCAGCAGCGATATGTGTGTGCGGCACATGGACAGTCAGCGCCGCTTCCTCCAACCGTATGGTGCGGGTGGGACTGGCCTACGGCAGCGGCGCCCTGGTCAACGCCAACCTGGAAAACAACACAGGGTATGGCTCCGGCTACCGCTTTGGATATTACGATGACAGCCTGAATTTCGTGGAATTGGGCCGCACCTCCCAAAGCCAGACGGCCCTCACCATGATCAAGACCCAGAACACCTGGGTACTGAAAAACGGGAGCAGCTACACCTATTCCAATTCGGACAACGGCGGCTCTCTCATCGGTTGCTACCACATCCAGATGCCCGGCAGCTACAGTGACTATTCCTCCGCCTCCGCAGCGGCCGCTGGATACTCCGACGGCTTTGTGGCCTGGATCGACGGAGAGTATCAGGTCCGCACCGGGGCCTACGCCACCAAGGAGGACGCCCAGGCCGCCCTGGGCGGGGGAGAGGGGACCGTTGTGGGCACCAGCTCCTACGGCGTCAACGTGACGGCCACCGGCTCCACCCAGATCCTGTTCCAGTTTGACGGCGGCTCGGCCCGGGCTCTGGGCATCATGCCCGACGTCACCGGGGCGGGCACGGTGCGCACCTGGTTCAAGGGCTACCGCTACTACGGCGGCTTCCGCTATGAGCGCATCAACGGCGGCAACCTCACCGTGGTGAACATCGTGGACATGGAGACCTACATCAAGGGCGTGGTGCCCTACGAGATGAGCAACAGCTGGCCCCTGGAGGCCCTGAAGGCCCAGGCCATCTGCGCCCGCAGCTACGCCTACAACAACATTCTTCAGAACAAGCACAAGAGCTACCACTTCGACGTGTGCAACACCACCGACTGCCAGGTCTACTGCGGCGCGGGGAGCAATTCCTCCTCCTACCAGGCCAACGCCCGCACCGACCAGGCGGTGGAGGCCACCGCCGGCCAGTACGGCTGGTATGACGGCAGCGTCATCGAGGCCTACTACTCCGCCAGCCACGGCGGAGCCAGCGAGAGCGTGGCCAACGTGTGGGGCTCCTCGCTGTCCACCTATCCCTATCTGTGCGGCGTCACCGACCCCTACGAGGCCGACATGGCGGACAAGAATTCTTACTCCTCCTGGACGGTGTCCTACACCACCGCCCAGCTCACCAGCCGCCTGCAGAGCAAGGGATACGGCGTGGGCACCTCCGTGTCCTCTCTGACCCTGACCTACTCCGACCTTGGCAACGTCATTGCCGTGAAGGTAAACTTTGAAAACGGCAAGAGCAACACCTTTAAGCCCACCACCATCCGCAGCGTCTTTGGGGTCAGCTCCATCCGCTTCAACGTCAACGGCCAGGGGGCGGGCAGCGGCTCTTCCTCCGGTTCCGGCTCCGCCTCGGGCAATCTGCCTGTCAACGGCAGCGGCAGCCTGAGCGATCAGGACAGCTACTCCGTCATCAGCGGCAGCGGCTCCATCTCCTCCGTGCAGCGGGATGACCTGTACGCCATCTCGGGCAGCGGCGCGGTGGACAAGGTGGACAGCCAGACCTCCTCTGGCGGCGGCTCCGGCACTCCCAGCGGCACCACCGTCCAGGTCAGCGGCAGCAGCTACTCCTTTAACGGCAGCGGCAACGGCCACCAGCTGGGCATGAGCCAGTGGGGCGCCTACGCCATGGCCAACCGGGGCTACACCTACGATGAGATCATCGAATTCTATTACCCCGGCACCTACGTAAAATAACCACAGAAAGGCAAGAGACACTGTGAAGACTTCTGATTTTGATTTTGAGCTCCCCGAGGAGCTCATCGCCCAAACCCCCCTGGAGCGCCGGGACGCCTCCCGTCTGCTCACCCTGGACAAGCATACCGGGGCGGTGGGCCACCACCACTTTTACGACCTGCCCCAGTTTCTGCGTCCCGGGGACTGCCTGGTGCTGAACAACTCCCGGGTCATCCCCGCCCGGCTCATCGGCCACCGCCCCACCGGCGGCGTGTGCGAGGTGCTGCTGCTGGTGGACCGGGGGGACAAGTGCTGGGAGTGCCTGGTGCGGCCCGGCCGCAAGCTGAAGCCCGGGGCTCAGGTGATCTTCGGCGACGGGGAGACCCTCACCGCCACCGTGGAGCAGGAGCTGGACGACGGCAAGCGCCTGGTCCGCTTCCACTATGAAGGCATTTTCCTGGAAATTCTGGAGCGCCTGGGCAAGATGCCCCTGCCGCCCTATATCAAGGCGGAGCTTCAGGACAACGAGCGGTATCAGACGGTGTACTCCAAGATCAGCGGCTCCGCCGCCGCCCCCACCGCCGGTCTCCACTTCACCCCGGAGCTTTTGCAGAAGGTCCAGGACATGGGGGTCAAGGTGTGCTACGTCACCCTCCACGTGGGTCTTGGCACCTTCCGTCCCGTAAAGGCGGAGGACATTGAGAACCATGAAATGCACTCCGAGTACTGCCAGATCAGCCAGGAGACGGCGGACATCATCAACGAGACCAAGAAAAACGGCGGCCGGGTCATCTGCGTGGGCACCACCTCCTGCCGCACCATCGAGTCCTTTGCCGCCGAGGACGGCACCATGACCGAGCGCTCCGGCTGGACCAACATCTTCATCTATCCGGGCTACCGCTTCAAGGTACTGGACGCCCTCATCACCAACTTCCACCTGCCTCAGTCCACCCTCATCATGCTGGTGTCCGCCCTGGCCGGCCGGGAGCACGTGCTGGCCGCCTATGAGGAGGCGGTGCGGGAGCGCTACCGCTTCTTCTCCTTCGGAGACGCCATGTTCATTTCCTGACCGCCATCTCCCGCACCCGCCAGGGCAGGGGAGAAGGGACATTTTGATATGTAAGGAGTTTTTCTGTGTTTGAAGTCATCAAGCAAGAGGGGCGCGCCCGCCGGGGCGTCTTTACCTGCCCCCACGGCACCGCTCAGACCCCCGTCTTTATGAACGTGGGCACCCAGGGTGCCATCAAGGGAGCGGTCTCCGCTCACGACCTGAAGGACATTGGCTGCCAGATCGAGCTGTCCAACACCTACCACCTCCACCTGCGTCCCGGCGACCAGGTGGTCAAGCAGCTGGGCGGCCTGCACAAGTTCATGGCCTGGGACGGCCCCATGCTCACCGACAGCGGCGGCTTCCAGGTGTTCTCCCTGGCTTCCCTGCGGAAGATCAAGGAGGAGGGCGTCCATTTCTCCTCCCATCTGGATGGCCGCAAGATCTTCATGGGCCCCGAGGAGTCCATGCAGATCCAGTCCAACCTGGGCAGCGACATCGCCATGGCCTTTGACGAGTGCATCGAGAACCCCGCCCCCCGGGAGTACGTGGAGCGCTCCATCGCCCGCACCACCCGGTGGCTGGAGCGGTGCGTCGTGGAGCACAAGCGGCTCAATGAGCTGCCCGACTGCGTCAACCCCGGCCAGATGCTCTTCGGCATCAACCAGGGCGGCACCTATCCCGACCTGCGGGTGCAGCACATGCAGGACATCGCCAAGCTGGACTGTGACGGCTACGCCATCGGCGGCCTGGCAGTGGGCGAGCCCACCCAGGTGATGTACGACATCATCGACGCCGTGGAGCCCCACATGCCCAAAGAAAAACCCCGCTACCTCATGGGCGTGGGCACCCCCTCCAACATCATTGAGGCGGTGGCCCGGGGCGTGGACTTCTTCGACTGCGTCATGCCCGCCCGCAACGCCCGCCACGGCAAGCTCTACACCTGGCAGGGCACCATCAACATTAAAAATGAGAAGTACAAGCTGGACACCCGTCCCATCGACCCCACCTGCACCTGTCCCGCCTGCCAGTCCTTCTCCCGGGCCTACCTGCGCCACCTCATCACGGCAGGGGAGATGCTGGCCATGCGTCTGGCCGTCATGCACAACCTGCACTTCTACAATGAGCTCATGGCCCGCATCCGCCAGGCCCTGGACGAGGGCACCTTTGAGCAGTTCCGGGCTGAGTACTCCGGCAAGCTGGACCGCCCCATCCAGGAGGGCTGAACCGGATTTTAGAAAATTGCCAAAAGGGCTTGCCAAGGGACAAAAAAACAGATATAATTACCAAAGCGCATTTCTTTGACTACTGGATTTGGAGGGACATGTACCGTGAATCAAGGTATGCAATCTATCATTCTGCTCGTTGTAATGTTCGCGCTGATCTACTTCTTTATGATCCGCCCCGAGAACAAGCGGAAGAAGGAAGCTCAGGCTCTTCGCGATTCTCTGGCCGTGGGTGACGAGGTCACCAGCATCGGCGGCATTACCGGAACCGTGTGTGCCGTGAAGGAGAACACCATCGTCATCGAGTCCGGTGCCGACCGCGTGCGGATCGAGCTGGCTAAGTGGGCTGTTTCCACTAAGAATCAGGCTCCCGAGGCGAAGTAAGCATGAAATAGACCCTCCCCGCATAGGATTCCTCAGACGAGGAACCGCGGGGAGGGTTTTTGTATGGGTAAACGGGAAAAGAAGCGGGAGGAGCCCGCCCCCTGGCTGGCCGCCGCCTGCCAGGTGCTGAAGGGGACGCTGGCCGCCACGGTGCTGGCCGTGGGGGCGCTGTTTTTGTGGTCGGCCCTCATCTCCGCCGGCGCGGTGCCCGACCGCCTGATGGAGCGGGGTATCCCGGCCTGCTGCGTGCTGGGGGCCTTCCTGGGCGGGCTGCTGGCCATCCGGGGCCACCGCAAGCGGGCGCTGCTGCTGGGACTCGGGGCAGGAGGGGGGCTGTTTCTCCTGCTGCTCACCGGGGGACTGGTGTGGTTTCAGCAGACCGCGCCCTCGGGAATTGCCATGAGCGTGCTGCCCGCCTGCCTGTGCGGCGGAGCCCTGGCCGGAATTTTGGGTCGGGAACGGAAGAAAAAACGGAAAAGATAGATTGAAATGCCTTGACAGATATGGTATAATGATAGCAAACCTATGCGGGGCATGCCCCGTGACAAATTAGGAGGAGATTCCAATGAAACACATTCAGACTCTCAACGGCGCCACTCTGAAGGCCAGCGCTGCCAAGGGCGGCTGCGGCGAGTGCCAGACTTCTTGCCAGTCCGCCTGCAAGACTTCCTGCACCGTGGCCAACCAGAAGTGTGAGAACCAGTAATATACATGGTCGCTTGAGAAGGGCAGGCGTTTGCCTGCCCTTTTTCATGCCCCAATCAGGGGCGAAACAATGGATTCGGAAGGAAGTTTGAACTATGGTACATACCTTTACTGCCCTGGGTCAGTACCTGGCGGCAGATGTGAACAGCGGTGCCGTCCACGTTCTGGACCGCATGGGCTACGACCTGCTCTCCCGGGTGGAGGGCCCCATGGGGGAGAAGTGCCCCCAGGAACTGAAGGATCAGCTTCCCCAGTATGATCCCAAGGAGCTGGACGAGCTGTGGGAGGAGCTGCACACCCTCCAGGACCAGGGCCTGCTGTTCACCGACGATGAGTACATCGACCGGGACAAGGCCATGGAGCTGCCCCGCCAGGCGGTGGTGAAGGCCCTGTGCCTGCACGTGTCCCACGACTGCAACCTGCGCTGCCGCTACTGCTTCGCCTCCACCGGCGACTTCGGCACCGGCCACCGCATGACCATGGACTTTGAGACCGCCAAGAAGGCCATCGACTGGGTGGTGGAGAAGTCCGGCAAGCGGCGCAACATCGAGGTGGACTTCTTCGGCGGCGAGCCTCTCATGGCCATGGACACCGTGAAGAAGACCGTGGAGTACGCCCGTTCCCTGGAGAAGGAGCATGACAAGGTGTTCCGCTTCACCATCACCACCAACGGCGTACTGCTCAGCGACGAGAACATCGAGTACATCAACCGGGAGATGTCCAACGTGGTCCTCTCCATCGACGGCCGTCCCGGCGTCAACGACCACATGCGTCCCACCATCAACGGGAAGGGGAGCTATGAGGTCATCGTGCCCAAGTTCCAGAAGCTGGTGGCCGGCCGGGGCACCAAGGACTACTACGCCCGGGGCACCTTTACCCGGGAGAACCTGGACTTTGCCGAGGACGTGAAGCACCTGGCCTCTCTGGGCTTCCGCCACGTCTCCGTGGAGCCCGCCAGCGGCCCCCTGGACGATCCCTTCGCCATCAAGGAGGAGGATCTGCCCAAGGTGAAGGAGGAGTACGAGAAGCTGGCCCGGGAGCTTATGGGCCGCAAGGACGTGAACTTCTTCCACTTCAACGTGGACCTGAAGCAGGGCCCCTGCGTCATCAAGCGCCTGCGGGGCTGCGGCGCCGGCTGCGAGTATGTGGCCATCACCCCCGACGGCGACATCTATCCCTGCCACCAGTTCGTAGGGAAGGAGGAGTACCGTCTAGGCAATGTGTTCGACGGCTCCTTCGACATGGGCATCTCCGGAAAGTTTGCGGAACAGAACATCTACACTCGTCCCGCCTGCCGGGAGTGCTGGGCCCGCTTCTACTGCAGCGGCGGCTGCTCCGCTTCCAACCTGCTGGTCAACGGCGACATAAGTCAGTCCAACGAGGTGGCCTGCGAAATGGAGCGCAAGCGCCTGGAGTGCGCCATCGCCCTGCAGGCCATCGCCTCCGGGATGGAGAATACGCAGGGTAATTATACCGACTGTAATCAGTGTGACGGCTGCCAGTAAGCTGTAATCACTGTAATCTCCCGTTTTTCTTCGTAAAAACTCAA